>Ga0315291_10000120_pt1 | contig 87589 bp, 71 predicted proteins | sample YL17G12_20_MG_FD_203070 | JGI IMG/M metagenome (GOLD analysis project Ga0315291, IMG submission 203070) | Sediment microbial communities from Yellowstone Lake, YNP, Wyoming, USA - YL17G12_20 | ecosystem: Environmental > Aquatic > Freshwater > Lake > Sediment | place: USA: Wyoming | collected... | reverse complement strand
AACCAACAATATCAGTGAGCACACCGGGGGTAATGAGGAGCACTCCTGCCAACAAGATAATCACACCGTCAATCAATTCATCGGCGGGAATCTGTCCCATCTCTAATTTATGGCGTATCGTAAATAGAATACGAAATCCTTCCCGCTTTATAAAGTATGCACCCAGCACTCCTATACCAATAACAAAGAGTATTGTTGGAACTGTACCAATAGCCCGCCCGATATCAATCAGTATCGCTATCTCTAATATGGGAACTAATATAAACAGTAGCACTAACCGCCACATACAGACAGCTTTCAAAATATTTATGATTATTATAAAATCATTCCGATAATAACAAATCTCAGAGCTAAAAACAGAAAAATAGTATACCTCTTTCTTAATGCCGCCGTTTTATAATAAAATATTTGCCATCATATTCAAAGACTCCGCGAATATCCCCAATTTTCATCTTTTTCACTTCATCAGTAAACACATACTCATTTTTATTAGGGTCAAAAAAGCGAGCTATACCGCCGACCGCTTTGGTTTGCTCATCAATAGAATACTGGGATGCGAGCGCTCCGAAATGTTCACCATTTAACGCCCGCTTCAGAATCTCCTGCGCCTGCTCACGGGAGGGAAGAACAATCTGGCTGACCTGCAGCATCCCCTGCTTTTCCAGCATCTCTTCACCTTTTTTTAAAGAAAGAAGTGACACATACAAATCACCCGCACCTTTAATTGAGCTGTCCTGAACAGACGCTGTATGCAACGCATTTATCGCAAGGTCAACCTCACCAATTTTATAGCATAAAATCCCGAATTTATAGTGAATAGCCGGTTTATTAAAATCAATCTCCAATCCCTTGCTGTAATTCATAATTGCCGTAAAGGGATTATTAACCTTTGAATAAAAATCACCCAGTGCAAAATATGCCTCAGCATTATTTTTATCGAGGTCAACAGCACTTATGAGATACCGCTCAGCATTTCTATAATCCTTTGATTCTAACAGTTTTTTCCCTTCCTGTAAAATGTTCTTTGAAACGTCAGGGCGTTTTGCTTCTTTATTTTGCTCATAAACCTCTTTCATTTCCTTCGTTAAATGCATTTCGTAAAACAAATCCGCCCCGGACAGCCGCTGAGCCGCATAGAATGAGAACCAGCAGAATGATACGAGAAACAAAGGAAATGTAACAGCATATCGCCTTACCTGAAGGGCTGCCCACACGCCGGCACCGGCAAATAAAAACGTGCTCCCCAAATACAAAATAATTAATTTCAAATAGTTTGAATCTACAAAATACCAGTAAAACAGAACAAACCCAACACTGATAGCAAGAGAAAGCAGAAATACTGCAAAAAATTGCACTGCACTATTCTGCATCATCGTTTTTAAAATCATAGTTCTTTGCACAAAAACCCTCGCTTGTATTTTAAAACTGTTTATTTTTATAAAAAATACAATTAGTTTGTCATAGAGTATGAAAAATTGATCCGTTTTTCATTGTTAAAATAATTCCCGCTTCTCATTCGCTCAATCTTCTAAAATATACCCTAAAAAAATTAATCAATCAATAGATAATTTTCTAAAAAATTAGAGTAACGGGATGAATATTAGACAGTCAGCGGAGCGGGATTGAAAGAACTTATGGAGCAGGCGGGTAAATACTTACGCTACTTCAGCCACTATCTGAAACTGTTCATATCTGTTAATTCCCTCAAGATACAGATATTTCCAATCTTGAACACAACGTCGCCAGGCGTCGCTTTCAGCTTTTGTTGCAATGCCGGCTTTGAGCCGGGAAAATATATCATTATCTAATTCATCGTGTAGTTTTTTTATGGTTTCGAACAAAGACGGCTCATTTATCTCTAAATAATCACGAACTGCTTCAAAGGGAACTCCATACTGTTTCGTTACACTTGTAATGCGACGGGATATTTCGTTAACAGCTTCAGAAAGAGCAATTTTGCACCCATCAAGTAACGATTTTGCTATTTTTTCATCCATAGTGGTTCCTTTCTTATATAATATATAATCATTATGTAGTCAAATATAATATACATTTGTATATCTGTCAAGTATTTTCTCTCTGTATTCGTTTATATATTTAACATTTTTTTGAGCATTTTTGTTTCCATTTACATAAAATATATTACAATCTCTCTGCCACATTTAATTAAATACTATAACTTTTGTGATTTATTTATAAAATCACTAAAACAAAAAAGTAACCGCAGAGGCAAAAACAGAGAAGAGAAGTAGAGACGTTCTGATAAGTTATGAAAATAGCAAATATTTTTGGAACTTTTTCATCATAACAGCGTCTAATAAAACAATATTGGGCGGATGCCCAATCACTATCAGTTTGAATGAGTTGAACGATGAAATTATTGTTTTTTTATTAGATTATAAATGACTGGTCGCCCGGTCAAATATATAATTCTTTATTCGGGACAATCGAAATATTCTCAGCACTCCACAGAAACTTTTATAAACAGTTTTTTGTTATAAAAACAATTATAAGCCCATTAACATATTTTTAAAGGCAGGAATACTATGTCTAAATATGTTGACAAAGAGGAAAAACGACAGCACGTTATGAAAACGGCTATCGAGCTATTTTTAAAAAAAGGATACAAATCGGTAACGACCCGAGAAATCGCCGCCGAAGCCGGCATCTCAAAAGGCATCCTTTATCACTACTTTAAAAATAAAGATGACCTGTTCGAACGAACAATCAGAGAGCATATCTTTAGAACGATTGCTCACAAAACTGCATTAGAGGAAAGCAATATACACCCACAGGAACACCTGGAAAAATTGATTGACATTTGCTGTGGAACCGGTGAACATATTGACAAGCGTTTCAAAATGATGTTTGATTTCGTTACGTACTGCTCAGACAAACAAGTTATGCAGGAGGTTATTAATTCTATTTATGAAGAAATGCGTTCTATTATAGAGCATATTATTTCCGACGCATTCCCTGAATTGGCACAGGATCCGGATAAACTTCATACCGTTATCAATATGATTATTGCCTTTCTTGATGGAATTCATTTTCAGCACTTTATTAATCCGACTACGGCACGGATGTCTGAATCCAATGAACTCTTCTGGAACATAATTACCGAAAAATTGCGCTCAGCGCAATTTACTCTCGCAAAATAAGAAGAAATACCAATACAATTTTTAAGAAGGAGAACACCAATGATACGACGATTCAGCACAATTTTATCGGCAGTACTCTGGCTCATCATTTATACTGCTGTTACTGGTTTTAGTCAGCAGGGAACGAACGTTACAGTAACGCTTGACGGGGCGATTTCCTATGCAATGGAGCATAACAGAGACATCCAGATAGCTCAAGAGGATTTGAATAAAGCTGACCAGCAGGTACGGGAAGCAAAATCAGGAGTGTTCCCACAAATTCATTTTAGTTCCTTATATACTCGAAGTATCCAGAAACCTGCATTCTTTATCAATTTCGGCGGGGAGGTACGGAAAATGGAAATGGGTATGTCAAACGCAGTTCAATCCAGCATTAGTGCAAATCAGTTGCTCTATTCCGGCGGGCAGATTGGTGCCGCAATCCAGATAGCAAAACTGTATTCAAGCTCATTTGTCTATTCGGTTGAACAAACAGAAAAAAACGTCAAACTGCAGGTACGTCAATCCTTTTTAGCGGTGCTTTTAACACAAGAGATGCTCAGGGTCGCAAACCGCTCTCTTTCTCTAACAGAACGGCATTATGCGCAGGTTCAGATTCTCCTCAGCCGAGGTGCCGCATCCGATTTTGACCTGCTTCGCGCTGAAGTTCAAGCAGCAAACGCCCGCCCGATGGTACTCTCGCTGGAAAACGATGTACTCCTGCGCAAAAACGTCTTAAAAAACATCATTGGAATGCCCCTTGATCAAGAAATAGAACTTCAGGGAGAATTATCCCCGCAATTTATTGAAGAAACAAATGGTAAACAAACCGCCGCTCAGGCATTCTCTCAACGGAGCGATTATAAAAATATTTCCCTCATCCGGGATGCAATGGAATATCGTATCAAAATTGAACGTGGATCAGCTCTCCCGATGGTCAGTTTTGGGTATACCTATCAATTCAACGGCCAATCAGAATCATTCAGCTTCGGCTCACATAACCGGGTGAACAGTCAGAATGCCGCTTTTACAATTAGTTTTCCGATTTTTGACGGTGGTAAGTCTTCAGCGCGCATCCAGCAGGTGAAGATTGATGTTCAAAAAATGGATTACCAGCTTATTAAGATGAAAGAAGCGATTGAAGTGCAGGCAACGCAGGCATGGAATATGATGAGCGATGCCCATAAACGGATGGATGCTCTTGAAAAAACAGTCGGACAGGCAGAAAAAGCATATTCTATTGCGCAGGTGCGGTATGAATCTGGACAAGGAACGCAATTAGAATTATTTGATGCTCAGGTAGCGCTCGAAACCGCCCAGTTTAACCGCCTGCAGAGTATTTTCGATTATGAATCCGCTCGTGCTCTGTGGGAAAATGCAATTGGCAATTAAATTTTATAGCAATAATTGAAAATGAAATTTAGATGTTATCGCAAGGAGTAATCTATGAAACGAATTCTGTATACACTGGCTTTTATAGTGTTCGGTGTCATTATTATCGTCCTTATTATCTCAGGGATTAAGGAATCCAAAAGACGCTCACAGGAAAAACCGGTTTCAATTGACAGTATTCAAAAGCAAGAAGGCATTCCGGTTACCGTCGTTAAAGCCGAAAAGCGGACGATTATGCAGACTCGAACCTTTACCGGAACGGTAAAGGGAAGTGAACAGGCTGATGCGACCTCAATGATTCTGGAAAAAATTGAAGCCATTCACGTCAAACTTGGCGACCTGGTGAAAAAGGACCAATTATTAGTAACACTTGACAGGCAGAATCCGACGGCACGATATCGCCAGGTATCTGATGCTTATGCAGATGCAAAGAAAGAATTAGAGCGCAGTAAAGCATTGTTCGATGCCGGCGCAATTTCACAGCAGTTATATGATAAGGCGGTGCTTGCTGAAAAAATAGCTCGTGCCGGTGTAGACGATGTTACTCGGCTTCTTGAGGTTCGCGCCCCGATTGATGGTACGGTTACCGATATATTTTTTGAAACCGGACAAACCGTGAGTCCAGGGGTTCCAATTATTAAAATTGCCCGGCTTGACCAGCTTATTACTGAAGTAGTAGTCAGTGAAAAAGACATTCCGCAAATTGCCGTTGGTCAGCGGGCAATTATAACGACTGCATCATATCCGGGGCGGATTTTTAATGGAAGGATCAGCTCGAAAGCATTGTCAACCAATCCAGCTGCCCGCAATTTTACAATTAAAATTATATTCGAGAACACAAATAATCTTTTAAAACCGGGAATGTTCACCACCGTTGATGTTATTCTTAATGAAAAACTGGGAGCGCTTGTTGTCCCGGTGGATGCTCTTGTGAAAGAGAACGGCGGGATGTTCGTTTATGTGGTAGCTTCTGACAGTACCGTCCGGAAAGTTTCTGTTCAGTCTGGATTGAGTGACGGTGAATGGGTCAGCATTACTGGCGGCGTTTCTCTGAATGACACCGTTGTTATTGAAGGACAAAACAAGTTAAAAGAGGGCGTTAAAGTAACTATCATTTCATAAACAGGTTGTTCCATAAAGAGGTGTATAACTATGAACTTAATAAAACTCTCCGTACAGCGCCCGGTATTAATGACGATGATTATTTTATCGTTTGTTGTCATTGGTGTCTTCTCGTACCTTGAATTAGCTATAGATCTGTTTCCCAAAATAGATTTTCCGTATATATCTATCCAGACGGTTTATTTGGGTGCCGGACCGGCGGAAATTGAAAACCTTATCACCAGACCGATAGAGGACGAGGTCAGCGCCGTAAACGGTGTTAAAAACATAACGTCACGGTCTGTTGAAGGTGTGTCTATCGTTGTAATCGAGTTTGAGACAGGCACGGATGTAGACGTTGCGGCAAATGATGTCCGCGATAAATTAGAGCTGGTAAAACCGAAACTTCCAGAAGATGTTAAAAATCCGGTTGTCTTTAAATTTGATTTTAATGCATCACCGGTCATAGAACTTGCAATTGTCAGTAGCCGCCCGCTCAATGAACTCTATGAGCTGACAGATAATGTTATAAAACCGGAACTCCTGAAAATACGGGGTCTTGCTACTATTAATGTATATGGCGGAAAAGAGCGGGAAATAAATGTTGAAGTTAATTCAACACTACTTGAGGCTCAGCATATCGGCATAATGGATGTGATTACGGCGCTGGGCACTGAAAACTTAAATGTTCCGAGCGGACACATCACCGAACTTCGGAAGGAATATGTAATTCGCGTCAATGGTGAATATGCAACCGTTGATGATATCCGGAATATTGAGATATCCCCACAGGCGGGACGAACGGTGCGGCTCCGGGACGTTGCAACCGTAACCGACGATTTTAAAGAGGTCAGAAATTTTGTACGCTTTAACGGCGAATCGGCTGTCGGGGTATCATTAGTCAAGCGCTCCGGCGCAAACGTTGTAGAGGTAGCAGACCTGATAATAAAGAACTTGGATGCCCTCAAGAAATCATTACCGGACGACGTTAACATCCGCGTCGCAAGTGATGAATCAGTCTTCATTCGGCAATCTATCAATGAAGTTATTAACAATATGGGTATCGGCATTTTGCTGACGTCCATTATTTTGTTTTTATTCCTTCATACCTGGGAAGGAACCATTATTGCCGCCGTTTCTATGCCTGCTTCTATTATCGCTACCTTTATATTAATTCGGTTTACAGGATTTACCCTTAACTTCATAACCCTGATGGGATTAGCAGTAACGGTCGGTATTCTCGTTACAAACTCCCTTGTCGTATTAGAAAATATTTACCGTTACTATCATATGGGAATGAATGCTGAAGAGGCAAGCATCAAAGGAGCGACAGAAATTGCAGTTGCCGTTGCCGCAAGCGCATTAACAAATGTCGTGGTGTTTTTACCAATGGCGTTTACAAAGGGTATTGTCGGACAGTTTTTCTACCCATTTGGATTGACAGTAACATTTGCAACGCTGTTCTCATTAGTAATAGCATTTACCCTTACACCGATGCTTGCCGCCAAGCTTTTAGAAAAGCGGCGGAAGGGATATGGATTTGATTTATTTGTGCTCAGCATTCTTACTATACTTATTTCCGCAGGCGTCCTGTACCTGTCTGTTTTGGCAAGTATGGTATTTTCAACACGGATGGGGATATGGAGCTCTATAATTTTTATTACCATCGGTTTGGGATTTTCGGCGTATTTAGGAAAATTGATTCTTGGTGCTGATTATGAAAAACTCCAGCTTATAAAATTATATCAAATATGGCGGTTCCTGATAAAAGCAGTGTTAGTTATCATTACCCTGGGTCTGATTTTTGTCGCATTGCAGTATCTGTTTGGAATGATTCCCGCGGTGGTGATTATCAGTCTTGGAATTATTATTATTATATTCCAGCGGGCGTTTCACAGTTTAGACGCATTTGCACGGGGATGGGACCGCTTTTATGATGGTCTTGAAACAGATTATGAAAAAGGATTAGACTGGTTGCTGAACCACAAATCGCTTATTTTTGGGACTATTGTCCTTTTATTATTCGCTTCATTATTCCTCAGTAAATTTATCGGATTTGAATTTATGACTCAGGGGGACAGGGGTTATATCAGCGTTTCTGTTGAGATGCCTCCCGGAACAAACTTTGATCAAACGAATAATACTTTATTACAGGTAGAGAAAATATTACAAGAAACACCGGAAATTGAAAGCAATTACACGCTGGTAGGACAATCGACCAGTTCTTCAATGTCAAGCAATATCGGTGTACAATACGGTGAAATAATTGTAAAACTTATTCCGGTATCAGAGCGGAAGGTAAAGACAAAAGTAGTTGCAGAAAACCTGCAAAAACGGTTAACAAAAATACCGTCGGCGGATATTCGGGTTACCGAACGCTCGTCAGGCGGAACCGCTGGCGGCGGACGCGGCAGCGGCATTACGATAGAAATTACCGGAGAAGACGTAAATATAATAAAAAATATATCCCGGGAAGTTGTTACCATAGCCCAAGCTACTCCGGGTCTCGTTGATGTTCACTCTGACTGGCAAGAGGGTCTCCCGGAAATGCAAATTATCCCGGACCGGAAAAAGTTAGCTGATCATGGTATCTCTCTCTTAAACTTAACGACGGCGCTTCGTGCGTCAATTGATGGAACCATTGCGACAGAATACCGCGTCGGCAATGAGGAATATGACGTCCGTGTTCAATTAAATAAATCATCATTAAAACTGTCAGAGAATATTAAAAATATCTATATCAAAAAGGAAAGCAATTATATCCCCATTACTGAATTAGTTACAATACAGCAAAAGGAAGGCCCGACCGGTATTTCCCGGAAAAACAAGAACAGGTTAATTACCATTTCTGGTACGGTTGTCAACCGGAGCAGTGGAGAAATCGTGAGAGATATCAAATTAAAAACCGATAAGCTTGCATTTCCGACCGGGTATGCAGTCAATTTCGCCGGTATGGAGCAAATGCGCGTAGAAGCTTTTGGACAATTGACAAGAACGCTCATTCTGGCAATTATATTGACATTTATCCTGCTTGCGGCGATTATGGAATCTGTTATCCATCCGCTTATTATTATGGTTACACTGCCGTTAGGATTAATCGGTGCAATAATAGCGTTGATTATCACCGGGAAAACGTTAAATATGATTTCATTTATGGCAATCGTGATGCTTGTCGGTATTGTTGTTAATAATGCCATATTGCAGATTGATTACATTAACACACTGCGAAAAGAAGGCAAGTCATTACGGCAGGCGATTATTGCCGGTGCATCGGTACGAATGCGTCCGATTATTATGACGAACGTTGCAACAATCATTAGTATGATACCACTTGCGATGGAATTAGGTGAAGGCTCAGAGATGCGGTCTTCAATGGCAATCGTATCAATCGGCGCCTTGATTACCTCGACACTGCTGACGCTTTTTGCAATACCGGCAATGTATGAAATTATTGAGATTATCCGCAGTAAAAAAGAGGCAATGCCGGTGGAATAAATGGTAAATTTTATACCCATTGTGGCAAAATATCGTTTTATCAATTCATTTGGCGCCTTGATTACCTCGACACTGCTGACGCTTTTTGCAATACCGGCAATGTATGAAATTATCGAGATTATCCGCAGTAAAAAAGAGGCAGTGCCGGTGGAATAAATGGTAAATTATACCCATTGTGTAAAATATCGTTTTATCAATTTATTCGTAGGGGCGAACCTATGTGTTCGCCCATTATATCAAATTAATGTTGCTATGCCACAAATATTTTATATGAATAAATTTCTTTTCAAAGAGAATATAGTAATATTACGGTGTACAGAGGAAAGTAAAAGATAAAAATGCATACGCCGTCCGCTTCAGGAATTCTATTTATCTCAGCAGTCCTTGCTTCAATCGAAATATACGTTACACTGAAGCTATTGTATTATATCGGAACCTTATTCCCGACTCGCCATAAAAAATATCTTGCCGTTTTGGCAGTAGTATTTCTGCTCTGGACAAACAGCCCACTGCTCTATATGCTGTTTTTCGGGCGGACAACGGCACCGCTTCCTCACTGGCAGTTATATGGTTTTGTGTATCCTTTCTATATTTGGATTTCATCTGCTCTGATAATTTTTTTGCTTTATCTTGTTTTGGATATTCCCTTATTAGTATTTAAGATTATAAAGAAGGTATATAAAGTAATCACCCGAATAATAGTCAATAAAAATCCCGGCATTCGGAAAAATAAATCAGCCGCTGTAGATTCAGACAAACGAAAATTCCTCAAACTCGGAGCGGCAGGATTATCACTTATTCCGGTCAGTTCAATGTCCTACGGGATTGTGTATGGGTCAAGAAAAATTATAACAAAAAATGTAACAATTCATTTCAATCATATTCCCGATTCCCTGCGCGGATTGAAAATAGCCCAATTAAGCGATATTCATTGCAGTGACTATGTCCCAAAAGAAAAAATTGCACAGGCAGTCTCGCTTATCAATGCTGAAAAACCAGACATCGTCTTTCTCACCGGCGACTACGTTCCGATGGATGTTGACTACATCTATATCTGCATTGACGCGTTAAGAGCACTGAAAGCTCCATTCGGAATATTCGCCAGTTTAGGGAATCATGAAGAATGGACCAATGCACGTTTGATTACCCGGGTTATTGAACAAAACGATATACCAGTTCTTCGAAACAGGGGCATTACTATAACGATAAAAGGCGAAAGGATAAATATTTTAGGAGTTGATGATTCGCGCTGGGGGCACGCTGACCTTGATTCAGCTCTTGCTCAAGTGCCAAATGGGCACTTTACGATACTGATGTCCCATGAGCCGGAATATTGGGATTATGCAGTTACGAAGGACATCAATCTGACGCTCGCCGGGCACACCCACGGTGGGCAACTCGCACTTCCATTTACGCATAGCGAGGCAAACTTAGGAAGATTATTCCATAAATATAATGCCGGTCTCTACGAAAAAAATGAATTATATTTGTATGTCAGCACCGGGCTCGGTTTTACCGGTCCCCCAATACGCCTCAATATCCCGCCGGAAGTGGTAATTATTACATTCCAATAAATCTTAAATCTTTAATTCTGCTTTTTTAAAATAGTATAAACGGGTCGCTCCTTATCCCTCCATTTTATTTAAATAGTCGTCCCTGAAATACTGTGTATATATTTGTTATTATTGTTTTTGTATTTGGTAATTAATGGTTTTAAATTACTGGAAAATGTTCTGTTTCATATAAAAATCCTGTGAATTATACAGAAATAAAACGAAACATCCGTAGGGGCGAATCTTGTATTCGCCCTTGCATAAATATTCATCCAAATCCGTAGGGGCAGGCCCCCGTGCCTGCCCAAAAATCAGGGCGAACACATAGGTTCGCCCCTACAGAATGGTGGAATGGGCGGGTTTAGAACCCGCCCACTACGGAATGAACACCACGAACCGTAGGGGCGTATGGAATACGCCCCATAAATGAACGCCAAACCCGTAGGGGCAAGCCCCTGTGCCTATCCAAAAAAAAAGGCGAATATCCCGCAAATGCGGGATTCGCCCCTACGGGGATTTTGGGCAGGCATCCCGAAGGTTCGGAACCCCTACAGATTTTCTCTGTGTCCTCTGTCGTCTCTGCGTTTGATATTTATTGGGTAAGGACAAATCCTGGCTCTACGGATGAATCGTTTTTATAATCCCGACTTTTTCAGGGACGACTAAATAAATGAACAGATAATAGTATTCACCAGAATGAATACTATTGATTAAATATTCAGCGTTTGATTATAAAACATCACTAATTCTTTATAAATCCCCGGAGGGATATAGGTAAGAAGGCGGGCAATAATAACCTCGTGCAGTATGTGCTCACGGACAACAGTAATAACGCCGGGATTTCCTGTCCAGATTGCAGATACGATTCCCTCGCCGGCTGTATTTCCGACAAGTACTTCGGAGGAATCAATAACAACTGCCAAATCTCTTCCTGCAGACTGCCGCTCCTCTTCCCAGCGTTTCGCAAATACTTTTGTAATGCCTGCGGGAGAAAATTTCCCCGAATATACAACAATACAATCTATTGATTGAGCTTTCGTGAGCTCCAACGCTTCCTGCAATTCTAACAAATCGTCTTCCCAACCGCTGACAATCACACTGCGCTGAGCTATTTCAAGCATATATTTTGCTTTTGCATAGATATTATCACGCCCTTCAACAAGCAAGGCGCTGTCTGACTGTGAATAACGTTTCTCTTCAGATCTCGCCCAGACAGCAATCACTTTTAATGATTGGGAAAGCATACCCTGCAGGCGATGTGTTAATTCATCACTGCTGATTGGACTATACCGCGCCGGGTGACCATATTGTACAAGCACAAATCCTTTTGCAGTGAGTTTTTCTAACGTTTCATAAATGCGGGAGCGGGGGACACCCGACAACCGGCTGAGCTGATAGCCGGTGAGAGGGTATTCCTTTAACAGCGATGAATAAGCCTTTGCTTCATAACTGGATAAACCTAACGACTCCAGCGCTTGTATAATGTTCGCATTTTGTTCCATTAGTAATCCTAATAGTGAATACTATTTACCATTTGCAATAAATATAGCGACCGGTTAAGGAAATTGCAAGTGAATTCATTCACGATGGAAATAAATATCTAAAAATACCTTATTCTCTTTGAAAAGACAATTATTCATATAATATAAGACCTTTGAAAAAATCAACAAAAACGCAAACTATCCGCCTCTTTTTAAAGGGGCGGAGCGGCTACCAAAAAATGAGCTTAAAAAATTTATATAATCGGTAGCCGCAGGCTTTTCCGCCGAAGGCGGATCTGTTTTCAGAAGCCTGCGTTAAATCAAAGATTTCAATATATTTGTGACATATCAACGGTAATTTGATTTTATCCCTCATTATTGTTGCAATATTTGTACCACAAATTAAAAATTTTGGTGTCCAAAATTTATAATTTTGGACACTGATTTTGATGTTTGAATTTAGTATACTCAAGTAAACTATATCTATTTTAAATATAAACCACCAGAAGAAAATGAGACAATGGTATATGGCAGAAATAGGTTTTGAAACAATACTGCAGGAAGTTAAAGATGACATAAACCGCACCTGCACTGCAAAGACGAAGGTATGCGAATTGGCATATAAACATGGCATCTGCAGATGTAAACTGGAAAATGAATTTAAAAAGAAGCACAGAATTACATTAAAGAAATATATCCAGTTTATACTGCTGTGCAAACTGACAGAGATGATAATTGACGACATTATGAAGGTACGGAAGGGGGAATTACCGCAAATTATCCATTGCTATAATGATATATTGCAGTATAAAGACCCGTCGTGCATCTGCAATCTTTTAATTCGGAATACCGGAATGACGTTTACAAAATACTATGATTTCGTTAAAACAGTTTTAGAAATTCCGCCTGAAACGTTCACCGATACATTTAAAAATACATTTGTAAATGCATTTGTAAATACAAATGTAAATACATTTGAAAATTATTTTTTAAGAAATCTATTGCAAAAGGTTTTTGAGAATTATATATTTTCATCAGACAATTCAACCGGTTCGCACGATTTAAATGAAGATGAAGAATGATTAATAAAGTAAAACACTATTGTACTGAAAAGAATATCAAGCTTACCATCCGCTTCGTACTAGGTGGGGTGTTTATTGTCGCGGGGATAAGCAAGTTTATTGACCCGAAGCTGTTAATTGCCCAATTTGGAAAAGCGGGGATTTCGAATGTGACAGCAGGACATATATTTGCGTATACATTAATTGCATTTGAAGTGATAATTGGATTACTTTTAATTTTCTACTTTCGCCAATGGGTTCTTTTAACCACTGGAGCAACATTAACATTGTTTTGTATATTCCTCACATATTTAATTATTACCCACGACCCGGCTACCTGCGGGTGTTTCGGAAATTTTTTGCATTTCAGCAATAAACAGGAGTTGTCAAATAATTTGGTATTATTACTTGGGGCATTGTATATTTTTAATGTTCCGGCAATGGAGTTTAAAACAAAAGAGATGATAAAACTTATATCAATGTGCACAATTGCGTTTGGATTGATTGCCGTTAATGGAAAATCTATTTTACACGCACAGAAAGATTACCGCGAGCATGATGTGATAAAGAGACAAGATATTGAACCATCAACGTTTTATAATTCTACGTTTCCTGAAACAGTATTCTATGTTTCTGCTCAAGAATCTATGAAATTACCTGATAATAGAAATTATTTGCTTTTAGGAATTAATGACGATGTAGAATCTACAATTAAAATGGCTCAATCATATATATACAGTTTAAAAAATGACAGTAATCTGATTAAAGTTCTGCTTGTAACAAATAATAAAAAGATTTTTAAGGATTATGGAGATGAAATACTTTTATATGATTCACGTAAATTAAACGAATTTTATAGCATAAGTGATGATAAAAATTACACATTATTTATTGATACTAATAAGATAACAAAATTTTTTATATATCAAATAATTGACGGTAGAGAGTTTTCGTATTTGATAAAAAAGGTTAAAAAGGGCAGAAAATGATTGGAATTATAAGAACCGTAATGATTGCGGGATTTATTCATTTTTCGTCCTCAATACTATTTGCCCAATCATATCGTGATATTTATACGGGTGGACAAAAGATACTGCATTCATCAAATATTATCACTGAAAATAAAGAACCCATTTTACGCAAAAGTGTTGATTCTTTAGGAACACGATTAGCAAACATTCAGCCGGCTATTAAATATAATAAATATACTGATAAAATTTATTTATGTGATGGTGCAACCCCGTTTATTTATATAGTTGATTCTGATTTTTGTGCAGTAAAAGTTTTTGATAATTTTGGTCAGGGACCTGGTGAAGTACGGAAAGTCACATATATCAATTTTGATTCAAAAGGAAATTGTATTCTTTCGGATTTTGCGAACTATAAATTGGTTTATTATGACATAAATCTGGAAAAACTATTAAATGAATATAAGTACCAGTTAGGTATAAGATTTTATTATTATACTGGAGGATTTGCATATAACAGCAAAGATGAATTAATTATCTATCATAGTGCTCCTGATTCACTTTTAATTGTTCTGGATAAAAGCGGGAAAAAAATACGAACAATTGGGAAGCCGTTACCGTTAGACATTACGCACTGGCTTTTCCATTATAATGAATTAAAGATTGCTGTAGATGAGGATGATAATATTTATTGTGTATTTTTTGGAAATCCAATTATCAGAAAATACGACCGCAACGGTAGTCTGAAAAATGAGATAAATTATATGTATGTAGATAGTAGTATTACAGTATTTATTAATGATAGAGTAAACTATATACAAAATGAATATGAAAAAAGAAAAAATGATAATAGAACATTTTTAAAATATAATTTTATTAAATCATTTTCAATGGATAAAAATTATATTTACATCGTTTTTAACGATGTTGAAGCTGATGTTAAAAAATTTAATACAATATATGTATTCAATAAGGATGATTATAGATTAAAAAAGATAATATATATTAATGAAAATTTTCACATACATGCAATAGATGCTTCGGCGGATTATATTTATGCATATTCTGCTAGGAATTTGTTAAAAATAATAAAATAACTGGAGGAAATGTAATATGAAACGTATAACAGTTTTAAAAGGTTTTACACTGAGTGTTGTTTTTATTGCTTTATTAGTTACAGTAATAACAACATTTGGTTATCAATTAGAGGCGTATGTAGAAGCATATGCGGCGTGTTATATGGGTCCGCCGCCTGATCCTATTTATCATAAAGTATCAGAAGAGGATTTTCCTTGGCATGAAGAACCACTGTGGTGTCAAGCATGGGCGGAGGGTTACTATTATGGTATGTATGAAATAGCTGTTGTATGTCTTTATGATTGGGAAACAGAAATAGCAGATTGCGAAAATCCTAAGTTATAAAATAGAAAGGAGAATTTTAATATGAAAAAATATGTTTATTGTATTTGTATAATCGCTATATTTATATTTTTTATAAATGCGATTATTGAACATTATTATACAATAGAATATGTTGATGGCGCATGGTGCAATGTATGGTATAATGAAAATGATCTTTATTGTGAAACTCCGTGGGCAGGATATGTTTATTGTCATTATCATAATTCAGAGAATTTTGAATGTTATCCGCCTATTAGTAAATAAAATAATGTTCATCTCCAAATGTGGTGCAATATTTTATAGAAAATAACTTATATTATTTTCTATAAATATATTTAAAATAAACACATAATATTCATTCGTATTTGGTCTTGCGCAATTATTTTAAAAGACAAGCAAAATAGTGTGGATTACGATAGATCTATTGTCACTTTTAAAAGTGCAAGCAAACTTGTGCACTCTAAATATTTTTAATTTTCTATTACTAAAAATCAATAAACAAGTCTTTCCATAAAATCTAAATTGTAGATAAAAATTGTATTGAATTAAATTCTCAATTATTTGTATTTATATCATCAATTTTAAAATGAAATATAATTTTTGGGAGAAATATGCTATATCGCAGAAATATTAAAACAGTATTTATACTCTCTATATTGACGTTCGTATTTGTTATATATCCCTTGAACGCCTATTGTCAGACAAATCAAGAAAAGAAAACGTACGATATTATTCTATCTGAGGAGTCAGGTAATGTAACTCTGGAAGCAGTTATTGGAAACAATACGAAATTGGATAATAAGTATCTTCTTGCAAATCCGGGCAAGATATTGGTAAAAAACGGTTATATTTGCGTTGCTGATGAATATTCCATAAAAGTATTTAATCCTGACGGTACCGGTAAGGCAATCCTCGGAAAGAAAGGACAGGGTCCGGGAGAATTTGAAATGCCTCCTTTACTATGGACCATTTCTCCTAATGGTTTTATTGCCGCAGCTCCTTCGCGTTGGGATGGATTTACTCGAACTGCGCCGCAATATATCACTATTTTTACTCCTGACTACAAATTAGTATCGAAAAAAAGACATTCTATGGATGACATATTATTATATATGAAAGATTATGTTCTTGGGCAAGACAACTTGTCTATATACAACATCTATGCATTGAATGAAAATGAATTGATGAATTTTATCGTGATTACAAAAAAAGGCATTAATAAAAATAGCATTGATAAATTTATTTATTATGTTATTTGTGAAAACAATAAGGATAAAACAGTTACCGCAGTATTTCGGGATGAATGGAAGTTGAAATATCCTGATCTTCCACAATCATTTCAAGGTTCTCATTTTTTTAATTTAACAGAAGATAATTCTATCATTTATATACATCCTGCTGAGGTAACGTATGTATCTGATGAAATGGGGATATTCACTATTAGTATATACTCAATAAAAGATAAACAAACATCAAAACTCAGAGCAAGTTTTAAACCTTATATTCGTACAAAAGAGATGATTGATAGCCAAATTAAAAATAATAGTAGAACAGTTAAAGACAAGGATGCTTTTAGAAAAGTCCTCAATGAAACGCGGTATGCTTATTCGTTAGGCAGTCCTTATAGTGATAATAAATATTATTATATCAACATGACAAATTTTGAAGATAAAAAATATCCCTATCTGATATATATTTTTGACAAGAACGAGCATATACTGGTAAAGAGGGTATTAACACCATACTCAAGATTAGATAACGGAAAGATATATTTATCATCCAAAGACAAAGAAGGGTATCCGGCGATTTTTATTTATAAAATCAACCCGGCAGTCTACGGGGAATAATATATTTTACCAGATTATAATTTTTTTCTCTCACTCTTCATCCCAAATTGAACTTGGGATGGAATCCGCCAAAATGAAGGCGGATCCGCCGTCTTTATGGCGGGCTTTGATTTCCAATGGTGTTGAGATAACAGTTCCGCTCCTGAGCTGTTGAATATCCTGCTCTGTACCCCCGGTACACCGCATCACCAAACACCGGGCATCTCATTGACGCAAAAGGTATCCGAATTCGATGTGTTCGTCCAGTCTTCAGGTATATTTCAAGATCTGTATTGATTGTCTGTTGCACAAGTGGTTTTTGAATCACGAGATTGCTTCGTCCGCCAAACAAAAGGCGGAACAATGTATTGAGCTTGTTCCGCCAAAGGCGGACTCTGCCTGAATAGGCGGACGGGACAAAGCAATCTATTAATGCTAATGAATTATAAATATGTGAATATATGGACAAAATAATATAAATAAATATTTACAAGAAAAAATAAATACAAAAAAATCCCGCACTGTTTAATGCGGGATTTTTTAGTGCCCGAGGCCGGATTTGAACCGGCACAGGCTCAGCCCACTACCCCCTCAAGATAGCGTGTCTACCAAATTCCACCACTCGGGCAATGGATTGATTAATCATACTTACCAGCGAATCTATATATTTGAGACCTTTGAAAAATTTGAGATTTTAAATAGATACTATTATTATACACCAACAAAATCCCGAGTACTCGGGATGGGTGCCACATTAAATATAACTTTTTTCATAAAAATTGATTTTTCCAAAGTTCTCTATTTATATATTTCAAGCCTTTGAAAAAATGCAATTTTTTATATGAAGGAATAAAAGACACCCCCAATCGTTATCTTATTTCTTTGTTGTATCTTTCTGAACCGGTGTTTGTGATTGTTGAATCGGAAGCTGTCCGGGGAGTCCGGGTAATTTTGCCGCCGGCGAGGTTCCTGCCGATTTATTTACTTCCTCTTGAATAACGCTCTTCGGTCCTGTTGTGGTTTTCCGAATCATAACCTGACCCACTGAGCTTAACATAAAGAGCACTGCCAGCACAGTGGTAACTTTGCTCAAGAACGTTGCAACACCGCGTCCGCCGAACATTGAACCCACACCACCGCCACCGCCGAAAGCGCCTGCAAGACCGCCTCCCTTGCTTGACTGCATCAAAATAACTGTCATCAGCAAAAGACTGATTATAACATGTATAAAGACAACAAGACCGATCATCCATCCTCCAACTATAGAAATAATAATCTTTCCAAATTTACTAATATCTATTAAAACTAATTAGCTTAATAATTTACATTTATTTATTCTTTAATACAATAAAAAATATGAAATATTGGGAAATTGTATGTATTGGGTATCACTTTATAATTATTGGAGAATAATGAAATACTCCGGAATATTTTTTATAAACAGTAAAAACAAAATATTCTCAATATACTGTGCCACCCTCAAACTTGCCTTGCCCCTTTATTTGAGGATTTAAAGATGAAAAAGTGACCTTATCAGCTATCTGATACTGTTTATTGTGGAAAGAGAAAATATGATTATTTTATTATTGATACTCTTGTTTTAGTTACTGTGCCAATCGGTATTATAGCCGCCTGTGGACCAGTAACTGTTACCGTCGCAGCTCCAAAGCCATCTGATGTTGTTTTAACAAATACACCATCCTTATAAGCAAAATACCAAATTTCCGACCCCTCAAGATTACCATCAAAAGAAATATTAACACCTCCTTGCTGTCCGGAGCCTTGTATTTTCCCCAAGGATTTTGTTGACACTTCTACACATTCAAATCCGTCAACTGTTTTAAATCCACTGAGAGTATGTATGTTGTCAAATGTCATTAAGACTTCTATCCCACTTTCCTTTGTCTTTATTGTGTCTTTTGTTATCCAGGTTTCCCCGGTCTTGATAAGTCGTCCCGGTAAGTTGGGAAAAAGCGTTTGAAATTCCAAGGAGATATCCCGTGTATTACCTTGTAAAGTATAAACTATTGATTCTGTACCAGTAAAATCTTCTTCTTTACCCAATCTGGAAAGACTCATATCAAAACTTTTACCGATTAAAGACCTTACGTCAGGAGATAAATCTCCCTGTGGAGTCAAAACAAAAATATATGCAGAATCAATTGTAACTCCTACCTGATAATTGTTTTGCTTTTGTCCTTTCGATTTCGCCGTGAACACAAGATTAGTACTCATTGTATTTTCCATTTTTTGATCAATAACTTCCATTGTTTGGACCATCGTGTTTTCAGTCCGGTACTTCAATGCTTTGTTTTTTTGTAAATAATACTCAAGAATAAGCCCCGTCTCCGGGTTTCCATACAAGTGTTTTTCTGCGGCGCATCCGGGGAACAGCAGGAACACAATCAGTATGATTAATAAAAATAATGATCGTGTCTTTACAGTGTTGGTTCGTTTCATTGATTCCTCCGTTTGTTTAGTGTTATGTTATAATCCCAGTTTTGAATGTTATAAAACTATATTACCCAACGGGTTGAATATAATTTTCTATTGTTAGATTTCATTAAATGGTTATACCACTTTATCATTTTAATGTTTTTTCACAGCATCTAACGCTTTCGGCGTACCGATTTTCTTTAATGCCTCGACTGCATACAGGCGGACTTCCCGATCTTCGTCGTTTAAAGATTGTATAAGCGCATCAACCGCTTTTTCTGAATTTATTTTTAACAGTGCAACAACCGCAGACCGCCGTACCATTACTTGTTCATCTCGTAACAACGTTGTCAGAGGTTCTACCGCTTTTTCCGACTCAATTCTCCCTAAAGCATCTGCATAAATAAACCGATCCACCCAATTGCTATTACGTAAACCGGCAGAAAGCTTATCCACAGCTTTTATTGAACCAATTTTCCCTAATGCGGTGGCGGCGTCTCTGCGGATTTGAATCGTATTATCATCAAGAAAGGGAAGAATATATTCTTCGGCTTTTTTATCCCGAATCTCCCCTAAAGCCGAAACAGCCGCACTGCGAACATTGGCATTTCCGTCGGAAAGACATTCAATAAGGGATTCAACAGACCGTTTGGACTTTATTGCCCTCAGCGCTTGCGCAGAAAACTCCCGGACTATACCGCTGCTGTCTTTTAATAATACAATCAATGAATCAACGGCCGGTTCTCCCATTTCTCCTAACGAGATTGCAGATAAATCTTTTGTTCTTCTATTCGGGCTTTCTTTTAATACCCTCACCATGTTACTAATCCGGTTTGATTCATATCCAGAAAATCCCTGCGTCATCACAGTGGAAACGGACGGATATTTTATATAAAATGCTGAAAGAATGATTAATACTGCCGTATAAAGCGTAACGATAAGAGCCGCTTCTCTTTTTCTGTCAGGATACTTTTTTTTAAAGAGAAGTTTCGTTGGGACAGCAAATATTTTCGATAAGAAACGAGGCAGTGGAAATAAAAATGAAACTCGGCGTCTATATATTTCATACTTTTCTCCGAGCACACGGGTTAATTGTATCTCTTCAAGCAGAGCTACGCCAATAATAATCATTGTTGAAATCAGCCACGGTAGACTGGCAGGAATCCCCCATGAACGTTTGGGATATCTTACAAAATAAAGAGAAAGCATCATCCCATAGCTCCAGACAATCCAACCGAAATATTGTGGATGACGGGATATCCGATATACCCAGAAGTCCGCAATATCTTTCTTTTGAAGCTTTGAATAGAACCAGGCGAACGTTCCGAGTATAAAAAACAGAAGCCCTGCTCCTATTAGAGTGTATATCAATGGTTTTTGTATGGTATAGTTCAATTGTGCCGCAAGAAAAATGAGTATCCGATACGGAACGTACACAATATCTCCCAAACGAAGAATATCAGGCGAAATATCCAGAACCGGTATCATCAGCAAATTCAGGAAGCCCAATCCTGCTAAAAAGAACATTACTCCCGCGAACTGTGCAAAAACGGGCAGAAAAAAAGCTAATGCTCCTACTGAAGCCAGACTATGTTTATTGGTTATGAATCCGATAATTATCAGCAATAAGGTTAAAATAAAACACGCGTACCCAATGAGACGAATATGATAATGCTGGATAAATACCTCTGTCTTGAAGACACTTAAGTCATCCGAGAAAGAGTCAAATCCCGGATTATACATTATTTTTTGAAAGAGCGAATCTAACAAACCCGGCAGTTCAACTGATGCGAATGTCAATCCGATAGCAAAAATCACTGCCAAAATAAACGTAAAAAAACGATATCCATATACCATTTTCATCGTTCCATCCCTCTTTCAGTGTGAATAATACGTTTACTTTATCATCGTTTATTAAATTTTCAGAAAATAAAATATTGCAAAACCTCTGTGTTACTCTGTTTTTAGAAAATTCTGAAGAGAGGTATCTAACACCACTGCTTTTAATTCTATAGCGAAGTGTTCCGTTTAAATATCCTTTTTACTATAAAATTTCAATGATAAAATCACCGATGTAATAAATAAAAATATAATAATCAGGCTGAGTATGGTAATAAGTGGTATATCAGCTTCCTGAAAATAATAAATATAAGAATGCTTATATGGGTGAAAAATGAACGGAACGGTCATAATAGCTATTGTCAATGAAGCAATAAATGACAAAACGCTTCCCATTTTATTGCTTATGAACGAAGATGGGAGAAAAAGGCTCTGGTGAACAGTTATAAAGAATACTGCAATAAATACGGTTTTAAAGCTTAATATCAGGACTATATCCGTCCGGTGAGTCTCGTATATCATATCGGCAACAATTGCATTTAGGAACCACATCAGCATTCCAAAAAATGAAATAAGAAAAACGGTTATATACCTCGCGGTAACAATACAAGAACGGGTAACCGGTAATGAAACAATCAGTAACTCGGTGCTCAGGTTTTTTTCGGAAAATACAATATATGAATAAACAAACGATACAAGCATATAACCGTACATCATATACACATGCCAGGAATAATACTTGAAAATAAAAACGCTCCCCACTACCATATAAGCAATCAGTATTGATACACACATTGTTTTATATGCGCGTAAATCTTTTACAATAAGTTTCCCTACCATATACAATCCCTATAAATCCTTCCGGTTGTAAAGCTTTGCACAGGTGTAAAATGAAAAATATAAAGACAAAACGGTTATTACACCGATTAATACAGTAAATACTGTATTTATTGAATAGAATAACGGATTACCATCACTGTTCGATGACGAGAAAAACTTAAAGCTATAAAATAGTGCAACTGCATAACAAAATACAAGAATGAGTATTACCCAAATGCGGCTTAATAATGTTGTCAGTGGTACAGAGAAAAAGACAAATATAGTAAAATATACAATCACAATTATCAGCATAGAGAGATTATGAAAAAGATAAAAATCATCGGGCGAATATTGAGAAATGGAATCAAGGATATATGCACACGAAATCCAGAGTATACCGCCAATTATTGCTATGAATACTGCAGTTACATATTTAGACAGAATAATGACAAACCGCCTGGTAGGCAGACTGCAGGTCAGTATTTCAGCTTTAAAAAACTTATCAAGCGTTAAATAATATCCGATAACTGCGGATATTTGTATATATCCGATTGTTATATAGTTATTCCACGTTTGCTTCCCCCCGAATAATACAAATAAACAACTCATCGCAAGTTGGGCGAACAGAGCTATTGCTATTTGCTTCTTATATGCCCGTACATCTTTTATTATTAATTTCCACAGCATCGCAAATTCCCCTTTATAAATCTCTTCGGTTATAAAGCAGAATAGAAATCGTAACCGACATCAGAATAACAAATAATACAATGCCGGCTAACCAGCTATACACTTCAAACGCTTCTAACTGAAACATCCACTGCAGAATATCCTGAATAAACCGCTCGATAAATGAAAGATCAAGCTTAAAAACGACGTTTATAGCCCGTAATAAAACCCTGCCGATTTGAAAAATTAAGAAAAGACAAAACATAAAGAACATTACTGCAATAATCCCTTTGCCGGTACCGAATCTAAAAATGAACGGCTGTAAAAATGATATAACCAATAGTAAAAAGATTGCCATAACAAAAAAACCGCGAAAACTGATGAGCATTTCAAGTAATCTATCTATTTTGTTTAAATACGTCATTGAAATATAACAGGTGAAAATCACAAGAATCCAGCTTGAAAGTGCAAGGATAAATGAGGAAATATATCGGGTATAAACAATCATAGAGCGCTTTATCGGCAGACTGGCGTATGTCATATCGGTTTCGTACGCAGAATCAATACCTATAAAAAGAAATGAAGCGGCTATGCACAATCCGGCTGGTATGAAAATAAAGTAACTCATAATTATTCCCCCGAACACATCTATCATTGTCCCGATTGTTAGAATAGTTATAATCGGAAGCAATAACACAATTCCCAAAAGATACAGTGCACCTGCCCGGAAATCTTTTCTTAATAAATTAATCATTATATCTTCTCGCATTATAGAAATACATAATATCCTCAAGCGTTGCTCTGTCAGTAACAATCTGTTTTCCAAACACCGCTTTTGCTTCAAGAACATTATTTGTTAGTGCTTCGAAACCGAAAGAGTTCCGACGAACACCAATGCAGTAGTTCTCGGTTTCTTCATTCAGCAGAGCATTTTCTCCTTTTATCAGTGCGTAATTTTCAAGAATTTCATCCTTCGCTGACGAGAATATAATTTTTCCGTCAAGAATGAATGTAATAAAATCAGCAATCCGTTCAATATCGGAGGTAATGTGTGTAGAAAAGAGAATGGATTTTTTTTCATTCTGAAGCACATCATAGAGTAAATCGAGCAGTTCCCGCCTGAAAATGGGATCTAATCCTGATGTCGGCTCATCCATAATGATAAAGTCTGCGTGATGGGAAAGAGCAATGGCGATAGCCCCCTTCATAACCATCCCGCGGGAAAATTTCTTGATTATTTTCTTATGCGGCAGGTCAAATTTTTTCACCAGATGTTGAAACATATCTTCATCCCAATTCTTATAAAACGGAGCGATAATTTTCTTAATCTGGTTCAAATTTAAGTGCTCGTAATAATGAGGATTATCGTATACAAATCCGATGCGCGATTTGATTTCAACTTCATCTTTACAATGGTCTTTATCGAAAATCTTTATGCTTCCACCATTTTTTATAATGAGATTCATAATTAATTTAATGATGGTCGTTTTACCGGCACCATTTGGTCCGATAAGCCCCATAATGTAGCCCTCTTGTAAAGAGAATGATACATCCTGCAGATAAAAATCCCCGTAATTTTTTCTTACATTAGTAAGTTCAAGGACGTTTTCCATTTTTATTCCTCACTGTTGTATAATAAATCAAGCATATTTTGCAATTCGTTGAAATTTATACCGAATTTTTTTGCTTCTGCGACCGCTTCATTTAAAAGTTCTTCCACCGTTTTTATCTTTTTTTCGCGGAGAAGCTCCTTATTCTGCATAGCAACAAAACATCCTTTTCCCCCCACCGTGTCAATGAAGCCTTCTGATTCAAGACCGTCATATGCACGTTTTGTCGTAATGACCGAGATGTGCAGTTCCTGTGCAAGTTTCCGGATAGACGGCAGGGGATCTCCTTCTTTCAGTTCCCCGGCTATTATCTGCGCCTTAATCTGCCGACTAATCTGCTCATAAATCGGATCAGGCGATGCGTTTGAAATAATAATTCTCATAGATGGATAACCGCTTGATGATGAAATGTCAATTGGTAACTCACTTTAATTACACTTTTTAACTGTTTTATGTGTCATTACTGTATATACTGTATATAATATAATTGCTTTTTTAGCTATTGTCAAGAAATTTTTAACAAAATTTTAAAATATTATAAAAAATTTCAGAAATGTGCTCATTTCTGGCGGATTCTGGATTTCATACTTCTACTGAGAATCCATTCAAGGAGATTGCGTGGAAGGAAACGAGTGAGCTGAACGAAGAATTTATTGTGAATCCCGGGGATAACTGCTGGTTTTTTCCCGAGACTATGCAAAGCTGTCTTGACGACAGTACCGGGGGACATCTTCGGCATACGGCTGTTTGTCCCGGCAATCGTCCCGAATTCTGTTGCAGTTAATCCCGGAGAAAGGGTCAAGACGGCAACGTTGTATGGTTTTAATTCATAATACAGCGCTTCTCCGATGAAGAGATTATGCGCCTTGGTGGCGGCATAATTGGCAAAGAGCGGTGTTGGGATATATCCGAGCGCAGAGGATAAAAAGATTATTCCACCGCGGCGGCGTTTAATCATTTCAGGCGCCAACCGATGGGTGAGAAGCAATGGAGCACGGCAGTTAACGTTCAACTGTTCAAGCTCACGGTTAATATCGTGGTCTAAAAAACCGCCTCCGATTCCAAAACCGGCATTATTGACCAGCAGTCCTATTTCGAGACCTTCTATTTCCGGTTCAAGGAACGATAAAAAATCTTCCTGCGCAAGGTCGGCGGGAATAATTATTATATGAATAGGATGCCGTTTTGTAATTTCCTGTGCTAACGTTTCCATCCGTTCGCGCCGGCGGGAAACCATAACAATATTCAACCCCATTGCCGCAAGCTGGCGGCAGAACTCCGCCCCAATTCCCGACGATGCCCCCGTTACCACCGCCCACGGCCCGTAGTTATGTAAAAAATCTGTGTTTTTCATACCTCTATATTTTTTACCACAGAGATGACAGAGAACAATTATTTAACCAATTTTGCTCTAATGAGCTTATTACAAAATTGAATAATAATACACAGGCAGGAATGCCTGTGCCACTATTAAATTTGTGCTCACATAAACAAAACAATATAAATACTTTGGCTCATTATTGGTGGCACAGACATTATTGTCTGTGCGATAAATTAACTCATAATAATCATAAAATATATTATTTTGCTGAAGCATAATTCTAAATATTACTTTCATCTTAATATTTCAGGACCTAACGGTTCTACAGTTCTTAAAAATTCAACACATTTATGTCCACTTTCTCCAAGTGTCAAATCAAATGTATTCAATGCTGGATGATAGTCATTCTTGTGCGATCTTTTAATTTCATCTTTTTCCTTTTCCGTTAAACCATAAGCTGAACCAAAATATAATTTATGTGTAATTAGTTTTTGTAATCCTAACCGTTTCATATTTATTGGGTCATATCCGAAACCTAAGAAGTATATTCTTTGTGCCTCGTCAATAAGTTTTCTTGCTTTTTCAAACTGTGGGTATTTGTCAATATTTTCATTTTCATGTATTACAATAATATTTTCTACAGCTTTTTTTATATTATCCTTTATATTTTTTTTATCTTTTGGATTAACCATTTCATTCATATTTATCGACATTTTTTCCGACCCAAAATCTACATCATTAAGAGAGCCTAACGAGCCATGCAAATGTACTATAGGAATTGACTCAAGAGGACTTCCAATTGGATCGCTCTTGCTTGAATAATTGTTGCGTATTGCGTTATAAAGAAAATATTCTAATGACCGGTCATAATTAAAAGTTAAAATAGAAAGCTTATTTTTCTTAAATTCAGTATAATTCTTTGCATATTTATATAAAAATTCGACTAAATATCTATACAAGTTATCATCATTTGTATTAAAAATTTGTTCTTTAGAATCAAATTCATATATAAAAATAAAATATGCGATAAGGGCTTTTCCAACTATTAAAAATTCGGGCCTGCTTTCAAGAAAAGCATCTACAGAATTTCTTCCAGACAATTTTAAACTGTTTTTAAAATCCTTTAAATCTGGACCATCATAGATATTTAGTTCTTTCTTAATTTCTGAAAGTGATAAACTCCATATATGACTACCTGATGCATTAAATTTCAATACATCTTCAACAAGTTTTTTACCAGTTGGAAAACCATACGGCGCACTTGCCCCGGCGCCAAGTATTAGAACTGTTGGTTTGCTAATCATATTTTTTGAAAGTAGAGACCTTTGAAAAATTATAGAGTTTGTACGGATGATCATTCAAAACACCCATATATCGTTTTTACGGGATTGTGGGTGTAATAAATGGCTTTTTCAGTAGAATCTTTTAAAAATTTATTTTTATTGTCTTCTTCTTTATTGTCGTCTTCTTCGTCTTTTTCTTTATTATTGTCTTCTTTGTTTCTTCTTCTTCATCGTTGTTGCCTTTTTTATCTGAGTCATCGTCTTCATAACCCTCCATATTTTCTTCATATCCCTCGTTATGCTCATATGCTTCCACCATAACTTTGGAATAGACCATCCACTTTAACTGTTCCCGGATTCTCCTGCTCAAGATTCCACTGCCATATTTTTCCAGTTTTTCGTCAAGCCTGGTTTTTATCAGTTCCAGTTTTGGAATTATCTCTTTTATATACGACAAGTCTTTCGGTACCCATACTGTTCGCAAGCTGAGATCAAAATAGATTTTGAGATACTTCGCTTCTTCTTTTGAACGGCATTCAAGCGCCCTTCTGCCAGAACGAAGCTTATATCCAAACAAATCCTCTTCTATCTGCGGGTCGTCCAATCGGTGCGGTTGTTCTACTTGAAACCGCTGGTTTCTTGGTAAAGAAAGTACCTTTTCCTTGTAAAATTCACCCGGCGTCTGCACCGCTACTGTTCCCCCTTAAAATCGCTCACAATATTATCCGAAAACGAATCCAGATGGACGCCTTCGACAAGCTTGTCGTTGTTTTCCATACTCTTTGCACGTTCTATACGGGATTTTACTAAGTCTATGACCGCTTTATAAAGTTCTAATTGTTCTTCTTCAGTTAAGTTAAGAATATCACTTAAAATATATTTGTCCAATTCCCGCCTTTCAGGCTTAATTTTTTTTATACTTACACTGTCTGAAGTGGATGCACCTAATTCTGAAAAAATATTATCTATTTTGCTATATAAAATATTTTTAATAACCTTTCTTTTGCCGTTACGTAATAATTTAGGATTTAAAATAGGCATTGGCACAATTTCAGGCCCATATATTAATAAAACGCCTTCACCCATCACCGTTCTTCCATATACTTCTGTAAAAAATGATCCTAACGTAGAATTTAAAAACGCTGCGATACGAAACACTTCGCTTTTTTTATAAGGATTAATTGCAAAAAATGTATCCCCTATATAGAAATCTTGTAAATTCAAAAAATACCCAAAGGCTATATCAATAAATCTCTTTGATAGAATTGGACTTTTTATTTCATCTAACTCATACCATTTTTCGCCTCTGCTATTGCATGTAGGTCTATTATCAAATTCTTTTCTTTCTCCATATTCTATATATTTCTTTATATTTTCCCCTTTCAATTTTCCACGCGCATCATGTATCATTAATACTCTAAATTTTAATTCATCTTTATCAATAATCACATTTTTGCATTCCCTTGGGGATTTAATCACATAATTCGGAATCCATTTTCCTTTTTTATCTTTGTGCTTCCAATATTCTTTCTCAATCCCCCATCGTTTTATTTCTTCTTCAGTCAGGTAAAAAAACTCATTTGCGCCAGTTGTAAAACCGCGTCTAATATTCGCAATTTCTTTCAAAGGTACAAATTTATCTTTCCCTTTTTCCAGTATTGTGAAAAAGATGTCCGGGGCGCGGAGGTATTTGCCCCATTTGGCGCCGATATATTTGCCTTCTTCTGAATCGAACCCTTCGTCCCAGAGGTCTTTCTGCAGTTTCGGGTAGATGCGCATATCGTCATTTTCGTACAACTCCGAGTGTGCTAAAATGGTTTTTTTCAGACTATCAATTATCTGCATACGGCTCACCTCTTGTTCCCATGAATCATCCGCAGGGGGAATAAGCTCGGCGAGCCGTTTCTTCAGATACGCAAACCGGACGATATTGCCATCCCGTTCCGCCGTATTTGAGCATTTTTGTAGAATGACGATGCAGGTGTTGATGTCCGCTTCTTCAAACCAGCGCTCAACTTTTGATTCAACGATTGCGATAATTTTATAATTGTTGAGGAAAAATTCCTGCAATCCCTTGCCATATTCAACGTCGAGCCAGGAATTTGAAACGATAAACCCGAAATACCCGCCCTCTATGAGAAATTTTATTCCGTGCACAAAAAAGTATGCGTGTATGCCGGCGCGTTTGCTGATGTTTGCTATTTTTTTGCCGGACAGATCGCATAAAGCATTCTCTATAAGGATTTGTTTGTCAACGCCGGTTTCCGGAATTTCTTCCTGCCGCGTATACGGCGGATTGCCCACGATTGCATTGAACCATCGGGGGAAGATAATTTCGCGCTCGTTCAGGTTAAGGTCTTTTGCCGTTTTTCTCCGGTGTTTTTCAGGCAGTTCAAATCCCCCGCCCTTCGGGGACGTGATTGCAAAAAAATCTTCATGAATTATATTCGGGTAGTTTTGTTCACTCGCCAAATCGGATATTGCTAAATTAATCGTTGCAAGGTGCGCCGGAAATTTAGCTATATCCACTCCCCACAGGGTATCAATAATTTGCTCATGCGAAAGCCGCTGGTTTATAATATGCTTGTGCCAATATGCGCGTTTTAAGAACGTGCCGGCTCCACAGCCCGGATCTAATATTTTATCATCTTCATGGTGATGGCAGAATGACAGAATCAAATCAACGATGTCCGAACGGGTGAAATACTGTCCAAGGTTGTGCCGTTCATCGGCGGGAATGAGCCGCTCAAATATTCTGCCGATAATGTCATACGGGAATTTAGGAAAATCATACCGGCGGAGCATCTTTATCAAACTTTTAACTTCATCAACAACTTCCCGCGCCTCAGGAAAAGCAATCGTGTCAATAAAATCTGCTGAATAAACGGTCTGGTAATCAATTTCGAGAACCTGGTCAAAATATATAGTTAGTTCTTTTTTAAGTGATGAACCTCTAAAAAGACCTTCACGGATTTCCAACGGTTCAAGTCTGCTTTGACGTTTTGATTGCAGGATATTGTAAAATAGGATTTTATTAACTAATAGATATGCCGTCTGGCGCGCCGCCTTTTCAAAGTCCTGCGGCTGGTACGCAAAACTCCAGCCCTGCTCAACAAACCATTTCTTTAATTGTCGGGCAAATTGTTCATCTTTATGACAGCGGTCGTCTATGATGCTTTTATAGTAAAACGAGAGCAGGCGGATTTTTTCATAGAGTTTAAAAATAAGTAATTCGTCAACCGGCAGTTTTGGTTCTGGCTCGAGTTTATTGTATACCTTGTAAAGTTTAATTATAAATTGTTCAAGCGCCCGTTTTATCGGTTCGCTGTAACGAGTCTGCTCAATGTCCTGCAGATTTTCAAGCGCCGACAGGTTTATCCTGTCAATTATCGGGTCTTCATCCTTTTTGGCGGTGTTCACCTGTGCAGTGTTGTACCAGATAAGTTGTTTAAAATTTGTAACCGCAAAGTACGGGGAGTTTCGTTCTGTAGCTTTTTTCCGAGCAGGTTCTTTTAATTCGTTCTCATTAAACACATCAAAATACGGTTGTTTTGCCTCCATGACACAGAGAGCGTCCTTGCTCCGCCGTGAAGTATACAGCACAATATCGGGCATTTTTAAGTCATCCGAAATCGTTTCAACGTCCGGCGGCCCAATATCAATGTCTTTTTCTTCAATACTATTACGCATCCAGTGCATAAGAAGGGCGGTGGCAGTCCGCTCTGTTTTACGGACAGATGGCTCAAATGAGGAAGAAATTGAAGATTTCTCTAAATTTGTTTTTGAAATGGGCTTTTTAGCGCTCATAATCTTTGATCACCCGTTCAACTATTCGTTTGGCTATTTCAAAGGCGGCGGCTATCCGTACAATTTTTACTTCTCCAAGCCCCTTGAATTGAAGAAATTTACTGAGGGGATGATTCGTCATTCCTTGAAACGAGCCGAATTTATTCAGGATTTCATTCGCAATATCTTCGGCGGATTTCCCTTTTGTGCCCGTTGAAATTATAATAGCGAGCAGTTCAGCGTCAGTCAGGCTGTGTGCGCCTTTTTCAACTAACTTTCCACCGGGGTGCCGCCACATTGAAATACCATCTTCTTTTTTATTATCCATAACGATTCATCCTACTGTGAAGCGTCTATGATCGCTTTAAATTGAGCAGGTTTCAGGCTTGCGCCGCCGACTAATGCCCCATCAACATTCGGCTGTGTAAGGATGGGAATAGCATTGTCGGCGTTTACACTCCCGCCGTATAAAATAGAAATCTCGTCAGCAACTGATTGATCATACCGTTCTGCTAATAATTGTCTGACTGCTGACTGGACTTCCTCTGCCTGTTCGGGCGTCGCATTTCTGCCCGTTCCGATAGCCCATACCGGTTCGTAGGCAATAATAATGTCAGTTCCGGACGTAATCTCTACGCCTGATAAATCGTCCTGTATCTGCTGGCGTATTCGCTCAAGGGTTTTTCCTGATTCACGCTCTTCTAATGTTTCGCCGATGCAGAGAATGGGCGTCAGCCGGGATAACAATGCCCGTATCACTTTTTTATTAATGAGCTCATCAGTTTCTTTAAAGTGTGTCCGCCGTTCTGAATGCCCGATGATTACATACTCACAGCCAATCGAGACCAGCATCCCTGCCGAGACTTCGCCGGTGAAAGCACCACTGGCTTCAGCGTGGAGATTCTGTGCTCCCAAACCGACGTTAGAACTTGAAATCTCATAATACAATGCGCTTAAAAACGGAAATGGCGGGCATAATATAACCAGCGGTTCAGGTTTATTTTTTACGTATACGATTATTTCCTGTGCCAGCATCTGTGCCTCGGACACGGTCAAATTCATTTTCCAGTTTCCGGCGATGATCTTTCGGGGCATTGCAGTCTCCTTTAAAAAGTGATGAAAGTGGTTTTAGAATTTTTGACTAGTTTCTAACTAGTTTCTAACTAGTTTATGACTAGTTTATCTCTTATTTTGAGCTTATTTTTGACTAGATTATAATATATTATAACTAGTTTTGACTTTTGTAACCGCTTTTGTATTTTTTATGCATAACAGATATAAATTTTGTAAAACACCTCTACGAATTATTCAGAGTCCAATAGCCTGCTCTTTTGCTTTCGATATGTATAATTTTACCGCCCTTTCTTAACTCTGATAATAAATTCCTTATTGTTTTAACCTTCTGGATGTTTTATCCATTCCAATATATCGTCGTATATTGTCATTGCTATTTCACCATAGATTTACAATGTATCTTATATTTATAGTTAATGCGTCAGTACGTAATACACGATATTTACTCCCATTTTGAGGGCGGATTCACGGACTTCGGGCGGGTCTTTATGCACGTCCGGGTCTTCCCAGCCGTCGCCCAAATCGGTGTTAAATGAATAATAAACAATCATCCTGCCATTGTGAAACAGTGCCAGACCGTGCCCCGGACCACCGTCGTGTTCGTGTATCTTCGGAATTCCATTCGGGAAATCATAGTAACAATGATAAATTTCATGGTTGAACGGAAGCTCTACCCAGTCTTTATCCGGGAATACCTTCTTCATTTCTGTGCGGAACGATTCATTCATTCCGTAATTATCATCTGCGTGCAAAAATCCGCCGTTCGTGAGGTATTTCCGCAGACGCGCCGCTTCGGCATCAGAAAAGCGAACCGTTCCGTGTCCGGTCATATATAGATACGGAAATGAAAACAATGCATCATCAGAGACGTCAGCACGCACCTCTGTCGTATTTACCACTATATTTGTATTTTTTTTAATGTACTCAAGCAAATTATTAATTGAGGATTGATTTCCGTACCAGTCGCCGCCGCCGCCGTATTTGAGCCGGGCAATGGTAAATCCACCTGACTGCGGTACAGAAAGATTCTGCTGGCTTGCAGAGCTCATAACAATACAAAAAGCGCAGGCTAAAACAATTTTAATCTTTTTCGTTCTACCCAATCCGGATTCTCCCGCATAAAAACAACAATAAGCAGGTCTCTGCGTTAAAAAATAAAAGTAATATCATTTAGGGGATAGACCACCCCTTACTCCCCTCCTTAACGACAGGAGGGGAATTATTTGATATACGGACACCGATATTATCAACCTTAATCTGCATAATCCGGGCGTTAATATGTTCTGAGGCAAATACATCGGCAATTTTTTTTCCGGCAATCTCTGCGTTTTCTGGATGTGTAATCGCACACGTCGTTGGACCCGAACCACTGAGAAATATCCCATACGCTATCGATCCGTCATTTAATGCCAGAATCTTTCCCATTCCTGGAATCAGCGGTGCACGGTACGGCTGGTGAAGTCTATCTTCTACCACTATTCTTAAAAGAGAATAGTTTCCTGAATAAAGAGCCTCAAACAGGAGTGAAACCCGTTGTAAATTAAATATAATATCTTTCAACGGATAGCTTTTGGGTAGTACTTCCCGCGCCCGCTTCGTTGAGATAAAAAACTCAGGGACGACAAAAACAAGCATTAGTTCTGTCGGAAATTTCCATTTCCTGTATAAGACAGAACCATCTTCTAACCTGACGGCAGCTGTCAATCCCCCAGCATACGACGGGCAGATATTATCAGGATGTTTTTCAATGTGCACCGCTTCAGCGAGAATTTCATTATCGGTCATTTTTAGTTTACCCAAGTAATTTGCGGCAATTATTCCGGCGAGCACAGCGGCACCACTGCTGCCCAATCCGCGCAGCACCGGAATTTCATTGTGCACAGAAATTCTATACCCCGGTACCGCCAATCTGCGGTCAGCAAACACCTGATGAAGTGATTCAGTAATAAAATTACTTGTTTTTGAAGCTGTTACAATTTCTTTTCCTTCGCCGGTAAAGTGCATATCCTGTATCCCGGTCGGCTGAGGTTCAATCGAAACATTCAAATATAATCGGAGTGCCAAACCGAACACATCAAATCCGGAACCTAAATTACTGGTGCTCGCCGGAATCCGCACCTTCATCATTCCGATATCCTGTCGTTTTCTATTGATATAAATTCAATTTTTATTTAAATTGTGCTCTGTTATTTTTACATTGAAACGTATCTCTGATAATTCATTCAATCGTTTTAGAATACCATATCAGAAGAAAGCTTAAATTCAATGTGTGTTAGATAGTTAAAATATACATAATAATTCAATGATTCACAACGAATTCTCTGAAAGAGGTTACGGTTATGAGTAAGACGGTGTATTATTTCGGAAAGGGTCTGGTTGAAGGCAATGCGGGTATGAAAGGGTTGCTGGGTGGGAAGGGGGCAAATTTAGCAGAAATGGCGCAATTAAAATTTCCTGTTCCACCAGGATTTACTATAACAACCGAGGTATGCGTCGCATATTATAAAAATAATCAAACATATCCGGAAGGATTGCACGAAGACGTTGAAGCAAATTTACGGAGAATTGAGCAGGAGATGGGCGCAGTATTCGGTGACAAGGAGAATCCACTTTTGGTTTCGTGCCGATCCGGTGCGCGTGCATCAATGCCGGGTATGATGGAAACGATTCTTAATATCGGTTTAAATGACGAGACCATTCAGGGCTTAATTAAAAAGACCAATAATCCCCGGTTTGCTTATGACTGCTACCGGCGGTTTATCCAGATGTACGCCGACGTTGTGATGGGTGTTGATGACCAGTTATTTGAGGATATCCTTGAAGAAATGAAGAATCGCCGCGGGGTCCATCATGAAAGTGAGCTGACTGCTGATGAGCTGAAAGAAGTTTGCAGCCGGTTCAAACAAATCGTTGCCACGGTAAAAGGAGAAAGCTTCCCCGAAAAACCCGAAGACCAGCTCTGGGGAGCAATCGGTGCAGTATTCTGCTCTTGGGACACCCCGCGCGCTGTTACCTATCGGAAATTAAATCGTATTCCTGATGACTGGGGCACTGCGGTGAATGTTCAGGCAATGGTCTTCGGCAATATGGGGAGCCATTCAGCTACTGGCGTAGCCTTTACTCGTGACCCGGCAACCGGTGAAAATGTGTTTTTTGGTGAATACCTTGTTAATGCTCAGGGGGAGGACGTTGTTGCTGGTATCCGGACGCCCCAGCCGCTGAACAAAGAACGCAAGGCTGATTCGACTCAAGTCTCGCTCGAAGAATATATGCCGGTAATCTATAATGAGTTGGTTGATATTTATAAAACGCTTGAGGCTCATTATAAGGATATGCAGGATTTGGAGTTTACCGTTCAGGAGGGTAAGCTCTATATGCTTCAGACACGGAACGGAAAGCGCACTGGTTTTGCGGCGCTCCGCATTGCGGTGGATATGGTTCAGGAGGGATTGATTGACAAAAAGACCGCTGTTACCCGTGTTGAACCGGAACATCTGACACATTTGCTGTCTCAGATTTTTTCACCGGAAGAGAAAAAAGCGGCTTTAAAAGAAGGATGCTTCCTGGCAAGCGGGCTGAATGCCGGTCCTGGTGCGGCATCAGGGAAGATTGTATTCTCCGCTGACCGCGCCTTTGAAATGGCAGGGAAAGGCGATGCCGTTATCCTCGTTCGTATTGAAACATCTCCCGAGGATATACATGGGATGGCGGTTGCAAAAGGCATACTCACTGCGCGGGGTGGCCGCACATCTCATGCCGCCGTTGTCGCACGCGGTATGGGGAAGTGCTGTGTGGCAGGGTGCGGTGCTCTTCGGATTAATTATGACACCCGCAGTATGACGGTCGGCAACAGCACCCTGAAAGAAGGCGATTGCCTCTCGCTTGACGGCAGTACCGGAGAAATCATGAGCGGAATGATGAAAACACATCCATCTGAAATCATTCAGGTTTTAATTGATAAAACATTAGACCCGAACGATGCTCCGCTGTACCAGCAATATGCCCAGTTTATGACCTGGGTGGACGAAGTCCGTACAATGGGCGTTCGGGCAAATGCCGATACGCCGAAAGATGCCGCATCCGCTGTGAGCCTCGGTGCGGAAGGCATTGGATTATGTCGCACTGAGCATATGTTCTTCAGTGAAAACCGAATTACTGCAATGCGAGAGATGATTGTTGCCGATGATTCCACAGGCAGAGAAAAAGCCCTGCAGAAACTGCTTCCGATGCAGAGGGATGATTTTATCGGCATCTTTCGTTCAATGAAGGATAAGCCGGTTACTATCCGGTTGTTAGACCCGCCGCTCCACGAATTTTTACCGCACGGGAAAGATGAAATCAATAAGCTTGCCGCTGAATTGGGGGTTGATTCCGCAAAACTCCAACGCAAGGTTGATAGTCTCCACGAAGCAAACCCGATGTTGGGACACCGTGGATGCCGGTTGGGTATTGTGTATCCCGAAATCACCCGGATGCAAGCCCGCGCTATCCTTGAAGCCGCAGTTCTGGTGAAAAAAGAAGGAATTGACGTTCATCCAGAGATTATGGTGCCGCTTATTGCGGACATTAAGGAATTTGAAAACCAGCGGAACATCATTGACACAACTGCTCAAGAGGTATTCAAAGAGCATAACACGACTGTTCATTATTTGGCTGGTACGATGATAGAGCTTCCGCGTGCGGCATTGACGGCAGACCGCATTGCAGAACAGGCGGAATTCTTTTCATACGGGACAAACGACTTAACGCAGACGACGTTCGGACTCTCCCGCGACGACGCCGGTACGTTCCTCCCGTTCTATGTTGAGAATGGACTGCTCCCGTGGGACCCGTTCCAGACGCTCGATTTTACCGGTGTGGGGTACCTGATGCAAATCGGCATTGAAAAAGGGCGAAAAACACGACCGAACTTAAAAATAGGAATCTGCGGCGAGCACGGCGGCGATCCGGAAACGGTTAAATTTTGCCACCGCGTCGGATTAAGTTATGTGAGCTGTTCACCCTATCGGGTGCCGGTCGCTCGACTGGCAGCCGCCCAGGCAGCAATTGAAAAAAAATAAATGTGCCCATTGTGCGAAATTGCAATATAAGCGTTTAAAAACAATGTAATAATTTATTATTTATTTTGAAACAAGCCTCATAAAAAGAATTTAAAACAACCGGTATTTAATAGTTTTACAATAGTGGTACATCCCGCAAAGCGGGACAGTCTGTAAAAATAAGGTATTTAATATGCAAAAAACCCACATTTACTTCACCACAGCTTCTACACCGATTGGCAGGTTCTTTATCGGTGTTACTGAACAGGGATTATGCACTATCAACTGGGATAAACAAGACTGGTATTTATTTCTGCAAAAAGCTGGCAAACAGTTCCACATTACTACATCAGAAAACGTGCATAAATGCCGACCCATCCTTGATGAACTTAACGCATACTTCAACATAAAATTAACCCGGTTTACAGTACCTGTTGATTTGTTTCTGGTGACACCGTTCCAAAATAAGGTGCTTGGGGCACTGTGCAATATACCGTATGGTACAACGACAAAATACCGTGACATAGCGACTTTAATCGGAAAGCCGCAAGCGTTCCGTGCTGTTGGTGCAGCTATCGGGAGTAATCCGGTCCCGATTGTTATTCCCTGCCATCGGGTTATTCGAAGCGATGGAGGGCTGGGGGGATTCGGCGGCGGACTGGAACGAAAAACGTTTTTATTGAAGCTTGAAAATGATTCATTTGGTAGTAATGCGTATAACGGATAAAAACTCCGGTCGCATCATTCATATGACAAAAATCGCCATATTCCGAACAGTATCCTTTTGTCTCTGGGGGGGGCTTATATTTATCCACTGTGCTGTTCAGGGACCGCCCTCCGGCGGACCCGAAGACAGAACCCCGCCGGCAGTTATAGTTACAATCCCTGAAAATGGAGCCGCCAATGTTCCTGTTGCTTCCGATATTGAAATAACATTCTCTGAACAGATGAACCGCAGCTCTGTCCAGTCAGCTCTCTTTATCGCACCGGCAATAAAAACCGATTATTACCTCAACTGGCAGAAAGACCGCCTTGTTATCCATTTTAACACACCGCTCCAGCTAAACCAGACATACGTTATCAGTATTGGAACTGCCGCACAGGACAGACACCGGAACTCGTTCGGAAAAACGGAATCGTTTGCATTTTCAACCGGCAAATATCTTGACAGAGGAATTATCACCGGTATTGTATATAATGAAGATGGGAAGCCGGCACAGCAGGCACTTATTTATGCATACCGATTGGAGGGCACTTCTCATCCAAATCCATTAACCGATACAGCCGAATACATACTGCAAACGGGAACTGACGGGAGATTTAAACTTACCTATCTCCATACCGGCACCTATCGGATATTTGCTGTTTCAGGAGGTGCCGGAATTAGTCCGGCTGTTCCGCAATCAAGCAGTACTCAGAAAAATTTTAATACTATCTGTTTTCCCTGTGAAGATATACCGATACGCAGTGAGGGGAATATTCCTGATTCCGTAACAACTCTGCTAACTTTTTTCCCAACTGCCGTTGATACCCTGCCGCCGGCATTGTACCGTGTTGAGCCGATTGACCGAAACCATATACGTATCCATTTTACAGAAGCAACAGCCAGCAAAAGCATATCGGCAAACCGGTTTCGGATATATCGCATACCCGATATGACCGAAATCCCCAATGCCGTCAGTTCATATTACTACGATGCACAAGCAGGAAAATCAGTAACGCTGTTTATGAACAATCTTACTCCCGGCACTCAATACTGTGTCAGGATTGACAGTGTTTCGGATTTGTCGGGGAATATGCTGATGTACTCTCCTGGAATAGCTGGACGAGTTGATTCTGCCCGGATATTTACTGCAGAATCGGCGCCAGACACCGTACGATTTTCTATTGAGCGTATAAAGCCGCCGGATTCATCGGCAAATGTCTCAATATATACCCAAGTAAGCCTCTTTTTCAGCGCTGGTTTAAGCCTTCGGGACTTTTCAAAAGCACTCTCTATAACCGATTCATCAAGCACAGTGATCCCGGGAATATATTCTGTCGTTCATCCATCGAGTATTCAATTCTGCCCCGATGACCATTTCGCTTTAAATTCGACATACCGGATTACTATTAACCCGGACAGCCTTTTCAGTATAGAGAAAAAACCGTTGAGCATTAAAAAATCTGTGTTTTCATTTACAACAGCCAATCCGATGAATACCGGGTCTATTTCCGGGACGGTTTCAGTAAATGAGGATTCCCTGCCGTATCCGATTATCATTACGGTGCTTCCATCCGGAGGCTTCAGAAGTGGATTTAATTCTGAAAGTTCGTATACCCAACTGCTTACCGGTTCAGGAGATTATTCCTTTGAGGGAATTTTAGCAGGTGAATACGGCATCATCGCATTTATAGACCGGAATGGTGACGGCGTGTGGAATCCCGGCAGGATAAAACCGTTTGAATTTGCCGAACCAGTTGCTTTATTTCCTCAGCCGGTTTCTGTCCGCCCCGGAATTGAAAATACGGGGATTAATCTTTCAATTTCGCTGTTCCAGAAAAATAGATAATTATGAAATAACTATTTGTTATATGAGAATATTTTTTTACATTTTACATTTACTATGGGTAGCAATACGTTGTTTGTATTTTTCATAGCTTCATAGTGAGAATGTTTTTTAAATTCGGTTATGTGTAGTGGATATGATGACCATCAATAATGCAAACAATGAAATCTATTTATTGCGTTTGGTAGTAATATTGATTCGTACCTGTCTTTCCCCCGAGTACTCGGGGGAATCCAGAAAAGAAGAAATTATTGAGAAAGGAATCAAAAGATTTATATTACGATCTGTAATGAGCTTTATCGGTGTTGATGGACTCGCCTGGATTCCCGCCTGCGCGGGAACGACAGAGGGTAAAAATTGGAAACGACAGGGAGTGAAAATAAGAGTAATGCAATCTATTCGTTGCACGTGATAGTAATTTATAGAATACTATATATTAATATAGTAATTGTCTCCTAACAAGTTAAATATAAATCAGTTATGAATATTTACATTTAAGAATCGTTTATGAACCTGCAATTTGAAAAGTATTCTGCACACGGGAATGATTTTATCATTATAGACAATCGGAAGTATAAGCTCCCGCTTCAGAATGAGGCATTATTTCAAAAGATTTGCACCCGCCGGCTATCGGTCGGAGCGGATGGAGTTATTCTTATAGATACTGAAGAGCCTGATTTTCGGGCACATTTTTATAACTCCGACGGGAAAGCGACGTCTATGTGCGGAAATGGTTCCCGTGCAATAGTGGATTACGCACACAATACTGGCATTGTTGTCTCCCGCGGGACATTCTGGGTATGGGGCAAAAAACACCATTTCGTAATTGAGGGTGACTCTATCGGAGGGGAGATTCATATAGAATCACCGATAATAAAACCTCAGACGCTCCATTTTGACGCTGATACCTATAACGGATATATATGTAACACCGGAGTGCCGCACTTAGTATTTATCACATCAGGAGATATACCGGAGGCGACCATAGATTTTGCACGAAAAGTGCGGTATGCTCCGATATTTTCTACAGAAGGGATTAACGTGAACTGGGTTCAAATCATTGACCCACACACAATCACCATCCGGACGTATGAGCGGGGAGTTGAAGATTTTACATTATCTTGTGGGACGGGCGCTGTCGCCGCAGTATGCGTTTGTCGGGAACATTCCGGTATACAATTGCCGGTATCTGTCAGATCACTCGGCGGGACGCTCCGCGTCGAACCGGGTAATACACCAAATTCGCTGTGGATCTGGGGAACGGTGTCGCACGTTTTCACCGGGATAATTGATGACATTAACCTCGTATAATCAGTTAATAAAATTGTAGATGAAAATAAATGGATAACGACTGGATAATTTATTTTAAAAAAATGAAGGAGTGTTATCCAGCGGGAACGGAACATTCGTACCGCACCTGTTTTCATAACCTTATTAATTCCATTAAACCAAACCAATCCATAATTATTACGCAGGAACCAAAAAGAGCAGAAGGATTTGGCGCACCTGATTTTAAAATAGAACGCAATGGAGCAATAATTGGTTATATTGAAACGAAGAATTTTGACGAAAATCTTGACAAAGCAATTAAAACAAAGCAAGTTCAAAAATATCTTCGGTTATCCAATAACTTTATAATAACAAATTATTATGAATTTATTCTAATAAAAGACAAAATAATTGTTGAGCGTTCGCACTTATTTTACCTTTCAGATCTTGACATTAAATCATCAAGGATAAAAGATGACCGGTTAAATGCGACAGAAGAACTTTTTAATAAATTTTTTATTGCAGAACCTCTGCAAATCGGCGACGCTAAAAAGCTTGCAGAGCATCTTGCAGAACGAGGCAGAATAGTCAAAGACTATATACAAGAAATATTAAAAGAAAATCCTGATAATCCATTTTCGCAAAAAATAATTGGACTATATAAAGTTTTTAAAGACACATTAGTTGCTGATTTAAGCGAGGATGAATTTGCCGATGCGTATGCACAGACAGTAGTGTACGGCTTTTTTCTTGCGTTTTTGCAGTCAACCCGCCAAATAACAGTTATGGATGCAGGACGTCTTGTTCCGTCCTCATTTAAAATTATCCAGGAGTTTTTTAATGCAATCACCGATCATACTATTCCGCATCATATCTATTGGATTTTTCAAGAAATAGTAAACCTTATTAACAATATAGACCTAAACGGCATTTATAAAAGCATTTCATTTAAAAATCGTCAGAAAACCCCGGATAAAGATCCGTACCTTTATTTTTATGAGACCTTCTTGGGAGAATTTGATCCCAAAAAGAAAAAATCAAAAGGAGTGTATTATACCCCGATTCAAGTAGTAAGTTTTATTACACGTTCCATAAATAGTCTTCTTCAAACTGAATTTAATAAAAACCGGGGATTTGCAGATCCTTCAGTAACAGTTCTTGATTTTGCTGCGGGTACAGGTACGTTTTTAGTCTCAATCTTTGAGCTCATTTTAAGTCAATTTGAACAGGATCAAGGGAGAATCCCAAGGCTTATCAAGGACCATCTTCTGAAGAATTTTTATGGATTTGAATATCTGGTTGCCCCCTATGCTGTCTCTCTTCTTAAGCTTTCACAGTTATTAAAAGAAACGGGATACACTTTACAGCCAGACGACCGTTTTCAGATTTATCTCACCGATACGCTTGACGATTCCGAACACAAGCCGAATTTTCTTATGCCAGCTTTAACACGTGAAGGAAAAGAAGCAAATGAAATAAAAACTCAGAAAAAGATTCTTGTCGTTACCGGAAATCCGCCGTATAACAATAAATCCAGAAACAATAAAGAATGGATTAGAGGACTTATTCAAGTATATAAGCCTATCGGAGAAAAAAAACTAAATTTGGATGACGATTATATAAAATTCATCCGTTACGCTCACTGGAAAATTAATGAAACCAATCAGGGTATTATCGGAATTATTTCAAACAATTCATTCCTGAGTGGATTGACTCATCGAAAGATGCGGGCAGAGCTTATAAAAGACTTTGATAAGATTTATGTGTTGAACCTGCACGGTAACTCCAGAATGAGAGAAACACACCCCGACGGTTCACCTGACCAGAACGTCTTTGACATAATGCAGAGCGTTTCAATCTCTATCTTCGTAAAAAAAGAAAACAAAAACAGAGACTGCAAAATATACTATTACGACGTTTTCGGGAAAAGGGATGGAAAGTACAACTTTTTATCGGAAAACGATATAACGACAGTGCCGTGGGAGGAGTTAGATATAAAAAAATTTGACGAGGACTTTAATAATACACGTTGGAGTAAGCGTTTTAAAGAACCGTTTAAATTTTTCATCCCTCTGCGAGCAAATAACAAATTAAAATATTATGGGGAGTATTGGGGGATTTCTGAAATTTTTAAAATATTGGGTAGTGGTGTAAAAACAGATCGTGATGATTTAATGATAGATTTTAATAAAACAGACCTTGAAATAAAAATGAAACAAGCTTGTAGCGGAAAATACGATGTAGAATTTATTAAAAAATATAATATTTATAATTCAAGTAGTTATAAACTTATTGATAAACTCAAAGAACAACAATACGAGGGGGGAAATATAAAAACAATACATTATAGGCCTTTCGATTCAAGATTTATATATTATAAAATTAAACTTACCAGCCGGCCTGCATACTATATTTTTAAACATTTTATTAAAGCAAAAAATTTAGGGCTATGTTATATTAGAAACGATTACGGGGCAAGGTTATATAACTACACTATCATAAGTAATAGTATAATTGACCTTCATCTTCTCGGCGGGCAAACGTACATAGCGCCTTTATACTTATATAATAATAAAGAATCAGATAATGACATTTTAAATGATATTGATTATAAAACTGCCAATTTTACATCAGATTTCAAAAGTTTTATTAAAAACCGATATTCGTTTAATCCCTCTCCCGAACAAATTCTTGGTTACATATATGCTGTTCTCTATTCAAATTATTATCGTGAAAAATACTTGGAATTACTAAAAATTGATTTTCCTCGAATCCCGTTTTACGATGAAAAAGTCTTTGTATTTCTATCTTCGTTAGGTGGGGAACTTATAGCGCATCACTTAATGGAAAATATTTATTATGATGACACTCCGATTAAATTTTCTATCGGGGGCAGTGATACCGTTGAAAAAATACGATTTATCGAAGAAAAAAAATGCAGGCTTGGCAAAATATATATCAATGATGTCCAATACTTCGATTCTGTGCCGACAAGTGTATGGAATTTTATAATAGGCGGGTATCAGGTTGCGCGCAAATGGCTTGAAGCCCGTATTTCGAGGACACTTTCTTACGATGAACAAGAAGCTTTTATTAAAATATGCAACATTTTAAAAATTACTGAAATTAAAATGAATGAAATAGACAAAATTTTAATCTCGCTTGATAAAACATGAAAACAGGAGAACCGGGATGTACGGATTAATAATGGCGGGGGGAGTGGGAAAGCGGTTCTGGCCGATGAGCCGGAATAAATCCCCAAAACAGTTTTTGGAGTTATTCTCTCATCGAAGTATGATTCAAATGACATACGACCGGCTCCAGCCGCTTATTCTGCCGGAGCATATCTTTGTTGTTACGAACAAACAACAGGTCAAGCTTACTGAGCACCATCTTCCAGGGATTCCGCAGAAGAATATTATCGGTGAACCGATAGGCAAAGACACTGCTCCCTGTATTGGTTTGGGTGCATTGTTTGCGTTGGCTCAAGACCCCCAGGCCGTGTTGGCAGTACTCCCCGCAGACCATCTTATCACGAATGTGCCGGAATTTCAGCGAATCATCTCATCAGCCGCTTCTTTAGCCGCAGAAAAAGACTGTCTCATTACCATCGGAATCAAACCAACTCGGCCAGAAACCGGTTACGGTTATATTCAGTGGGACCAAAAGCCCGCAGAAGAATTTCTCCCCGAGCAGTTTCGCCACAAAGGATTCCTAAAAGTAAAAGCCTTTGCAGAAAAACCAAACTATACCACCGCACAGCAGTTTATCGAAAGCGGAGACTTTCTCTGGAACAGCGGTATTTTTATATGGAAAGCTCGCACCATTCTGCAGGAAATAGAAGAACACCTGCCGGAACTCTATGACAGTCTGATGGATATAAAAAGACATCTATTCAAACGGGGATTCCGCCGTTCACTCATCACCGCATACCGGGAAATCACCAGCATTTCCATTGACTATGGCGTAATGGAGAAATCGCAGAACGTTTTTATGCTCAAAGGTGATTTTGGGTGGAGCGATGTCGGCAACTGGGGAGAATACTACCGCTTGCGTGAACACGACCAGAACGGGAACGTCATTATCGGTCAGAGCGAGCTCAGAGATGCGAAAAATAACCTGATTATTAGCGATAAAAACATTATTGCGGCAATCGGCATTGACAATATGGTGGTTGTGAATGTTGAAAATGCCATACTTGTCTGTCCCTGCAGTCGAGTTCAGGAAATCAAAGAGATTGTAGACCACCTCACCCGAAAAAATATTCAGGAGTATTTGTAAAAACGCTCATCTATCAAATCTAATAATTTCATAGTTGTTTTTTTACATAAGAAACGACACGGGAATGAAGTAATGCATTCCCTTTTTTGCACATCTCATCAGCATCTGAATGTTTTCCGATTTTTTTATACTACCCTATTATTAAAATAATGCGTAATCAGCATATAAAGTGCTATTAAACCGTGTATTCAGCATTATATTTACGATACAGTCAAATAAAGACAGATTTGCCTCTATCGGAAGAGGCAGATCTGCCTCAGGCATAACAGGCGGAAAAGTCAATATTTTACGGTGAGAAATGCACAAACCTGTCTGCAGGTACGGGATACTTCCCGTGCCTGCAGCAGGATTTCTCCAAACAGTTTCCGATAGATGGTTTAAATTTAAAATTTGAACCAATAATTTTGCTCGATTTTGTTACTGTGCCAAAAAGAAGTTCAAGTTATAAACTTTAATAAAATTGTCTGGTTCAGGTTTTTCTATGGGGATGGCTGCGACACAAACCTGAACCAACAAAAAAACAATTATAAAAAGCACGTTCATTATATATATGAAACGAAGAAGACGAGAAATTATACCGGAGCAGGAATCAGAACAGCCCATTCAGTATATACGTCCGCGGCAGATCAAGCAACTGAACTACAAAGATGATGCTCTCTACACGGTCCATGATGTTGCACAGGAATATGTCCGGTTTACCAGAGATTATCAAAATCAATCACCAGAAGTAAGATTAGGAGAACATTTATCACAAGTAACGAATGAGGGCAAGCTCATTCAGACGCAGAGTGAGGAATTATTTCAAAAAATGCGGGTACCAATCTCCACACTTGAAGCATTTATCCAGTACATTAAAACGAGCAAACTGCCTCTAAAGGTTTCAAAAGCACTTATTGTGTCTTCTCAAAGTGAGCTGTTTAACATAGAAAACTGCATAATGTACCTATGGTTGTCCCAGAAATCGCAAATCCGCAAAATGCCGGTAAACATTGCTGGTATCATTCAGCAGGAGCTCTCTCATCTTATGGTACATTTCCGGGAATACAAACTCTCTCTGCAGAGCACATTCACCGATATTCCGGAAATTCCCTGTTCTGCGGAGTTGTTTTCGTTATGTATCCGCAATATACTGATAAACATCCTTGAAGCGGCTCCGGAAAAATCAGAAATTACTATTAAGATATGGATTAAAACGGAAAATACTCACACATATATAGTAGCGGAATTTATTAACAAGGTATCATTTGATACTGCACAGTTTTCCGACTTAAACAAAGTGTTTGACCTCTTCTATACAACGAAAGAATCGCATTTAGGAATCGGACTTACGGTATGCCGGGCAATTATGAGAGGATTAAACGGAGAAATAACCATCAATAATCCGGAGAGTGAAACAATTGTTGTTACTTTGAAACTGCCTGCCGGTTAAAAGACTACCGCTTTTTTTATAAATCTTGGTTCTTCTCCAAATGTGGTGCACTATTGTAGAAAAAATAACATATATTAATTTCTATAACTATATTTAAAATAAACACATAATGCTCATTCGGCTTTTGTTTTGCACAATTGGTTATGATGTGTTATTATGACATTTTTGTTGATTGAGGTTTAATCTATAAAATTGATTCGTCCCTGTCTTTCCCCCGAGTACTCGGGGGAATCCAGTCAAGAAAAAACTGTCAATTAAGTGATGGATAGATTTATATAACAAACTATAATGAGCTTTATACCATATGCTCTTTGAAAAAACACTTATTCAAATAATATATTTGTAGCATATCAACGGAAATTTGATAGTACCCGTCGTTTATTCGCCAGAGACGAATCGAAGGCAAAGGCAAGTTTTACCCCTCCAGAAAAAAAGCTGATTGAGAAAAAATAAAATTATGAAACAATCCCGAGAAACTTAAAAACATTTTTGCAGGGAAAATTATACTTGACCGAAAAAGAAATAATGTGAACAGATAAAGCTCATAAAAATACAAAAGTTTTAAAATTTATTAAAATCAGATTATTTCGGGAAATATTTTATATATTTGTTCGTATAATATATTGTTATACGGGGACGAAATTGGTTTCGACGGGATCGAGGAGCTGAAGGCAGCATACCGAGTTTCTCCGGCAGACTCGTTAAACGGCTGGAAAATAAATTAAGTGCAAACGGTAATTATGCACTGGCTGCTTAATATATAAGCAGCCCGTTGGCATTGTCTCTGCCCAGTCGGGGATAGTGTTCAGCGTCGTCTATGGGCTGGGGTGAACCGCTTGCTTCTCTGACGAGCGGGAATCTAACATATCCGAGATATTGTGTTTGTATCCTGTCTATGGGAAGCAGACGCAAGACGCTTAAACACAGACTAAGTATGTAGATACCGGCAGTGATTCGTTTTCGGACGCGGGTTCGACTCCCGCCGTCTCCACCATCCTTCGCTCTTTTCAGAGCTATGGATGGTGTCCTCCGTAGCCTTGCGCGAAGGAGGACTCTTTATATATCCAGAGCTACGGATGGCAGGCTAATTATGTTTTATACCTATATTCTTGAAAGTATAACAAATCCAGGTAAACGTTATATAGGCCATTCGGCCGACTTAAAGCAACGCCTCCTTGATCATAATACCGGAAAATGTGCTCACACTTCAAAATACCGACCTTGGAAAATTAAACTCTATATTGCCTTCGAAAAACTTGAAACAGCGCAGGATTTTGAAAAATATTTAAAATCAGGTTCCGGCCATGCATTCGCTAACAGACATTTCTGGATATAATTCATACAACAGGCATTGAAAATTCAGTTTACCTAATAGAACATCAAAATATTTCTAAGGTACTTTTAGATTTTATTCAAAAAGAAGTAAAATATGGCTAAAAGGAAAGAAGTTGCCGGGAGAGAAAAAATTCCCGTAGACTAATAAATTGGATTATGTTTTTATTTGATTTCAGCTTAAAAGGGTATATATTGCTAATAATCAAAGTAATTTGAAAATTCGAGACATGAATTCTTGTATATTTTGTAAGCATTTTCTCGAAGACGGTGTAAACTTTAAACTAACTAATGAGCATATTTTCCCGCGATGCATTGGCGGTTGGATTACTATTCCTTTTGTTTGTAAAAAATGCAATAATGATATGTTTGGAAGTCATTTCGAGTCGTCACTTAAAAAAATGCTATTATCGTTAAAGCTATTGCTGATCTATGGATTCAGGATAAAGAAAAAGCCTATCAGTCAGCAAATCCTGTCTTTTCATTTCCAAAAGGTACAACAGCGAAAGGTAAAATCAATAAAGATGGCGATTCTGTCTTTCATTCTACTAAACAGGATGACGGTAGCATAATCGTTCCGGAAGACAATTCAAAGGAGGTTCTTCGAAAGCAGATTGAGCGATACGAAAAAACTCATAAGGTTAAGGTATCGTTTGACATCAACGAATTTGATTTGTTTCCTTATGATATTGTAATTCCAATATATGGCACTGATATAAGTATTATTAAGAGAAAAGGATTAAAGACAGAAATAACTTTGAAAGGATTATCTGAACCAATTCCTTTTATGCTACCAGCTAAAATTGCCTTTGAATATTTGTCATATATTTCATATGATTTTGTTTTGAGTACATTATTTGATCCTTTCAGAAGCTGGACAGAAAGCAATAATTTTAAATACAGAGTTGTGATTAACACAGAATTATCTAATATCACTGATTTTAGCAATATACATTTTGGATCATATCATTATATTCGATTCAGTGTAATTGATAATAATTTATTAGCCATTGTGTGCCTTTTTGGGTGGATCAAATTTTCTGTGTTCTTAGGTGGCTTGAAATATGGAATAGAATTTCCTAATCCGGATTTATTAGATGTATATAGTATATTTGATTTCAAAAATAAGCAATTATTATTGAAAACACCTCCGCAAGATATATTTGATATGGATACCATGTACCTAAAAGGGATTAAAGTTTTAGCCAAATATTATTTCAATCAAAATGAGCATTAAAGAAAAGTCCATTATAATTCTCGCTTAGAATTTCACGGGAGTAATTCGGAAGCATTTTTGGAGAAAACAGTGGAAAACAGAGGTAAAGAGAGGAAAGAATCGGAATAAACTAAATTCAATTCCTGAGCAAACATAGCCAGTAAATCATTACTACATAAAGAGTTACAAAATCATCCGCTTTCGGATTTGGCTCCCGCCGTCTCCACCATCCTTCACTCTGTTCCAGAGCTACGGATGGCAGGCTAATTATGTTTTATAACTATATTCTTGAAAGTAAAACAAATCCAGGTAAACGTTATATAGGCCATTCGACCAACTTAAAGCAATACCTACTTGATTATATAATACAGAATGACTTACCACTATATTGAGAAGAGAATCACTACAATACCGTCTTATGGTCTACGATGCATTCCGGGATGAGAATTCTACCGCAGACATCACATTGAATCAACTCGATTAATTTTTCGACTTCAACGATTTTTTGCGGAGGAATGGATTTGAAGCAGCCGCCGCAGGCATCGCGGGTAATCGGTACAACGGCAATGCCGCTTTTTGCCTTTCGGATACGCTCATACCGCCGTAAAAACGGCTCGCTCAATCGCACGACAAGCTTTTCACGCTGATGTTTAAGCTCAAGCTCCTCTTTCTCAGTAGCATTGATAACAACGTTAAGCTCTTTTTCTTTACTGTCCAGATCTTTTTCTAATTGCTCCTTATCGTTTTCAAGCTCAGAAAGACTTTCTTTATTCTTGTCATTTTCAACAAATAAATTGAGTACTGCTGTCTCACCCTCTTCAATTTCTTTCTTTTTCATCTCTATTTCATGGGTAATTGCATCGTACTCTTTATTGGTGGTAACATCATATAACTGGTTCTGGTACTTCTTGAGTTTTTCTTGAGCGGCAGTGATAAGGTTTTCAGTGTTCCGCCGGTCTATTTCGTTTTTCTCAGTTGTTTTTTTCAAAGATTCAATTTGCCTGATGAGTTTTTCAAGCGATTCTTTGAGTCGGGCAACATTTTTCGGGAGGTCGCCTTTTGAAAATTCTAAATAGAAAAGCTTCTTGTCCACTTCCTGCAGAGAAGCTAAAAACTCCAACATCTCTTTCATCGTGCTCATTTAACCATCTGATATTAAAAATACGTTGTATATATGTATAAAAAAAGTGCACCATTTATTGATAGTGCACTTTTATCGTTTATGTTCCTGTGCTTTTTTGTGCTTGTTCAGGTGATTTTAAATACTGTGTTCTCTTTCTGTCGTCGTTCTTTTTCATTGTAGACCTAACAGATTACGCATAATTTTCTAAAACTTTACAATATATAAATTTTAATTTTAAAAATCAATAATTTATTTTGTAGTAACGATAAATTAACGTACTCCTTATCTGTGTTCCTACAAAATAATGATGGTTCATTGATCCATCCTATCTTTGCTTATACACCGCAGGATTAATTTATATTCATTCCATTTCATCCCCAGCTTTTGCTATTGGTGGCACAGTCCTGCATTCTCTGAATTGTCTGTGTAAAGAATATTTTCAGTTTCATCCCAAGGAGGGGCATATCACGGTACGCCCCTGCAACGGTGACGGAGGAAAAGAATTGACCACCCCTTTTCCCCTCCTTAATCCGCCAAAAAGACGGCGGAGAGGGGAGATGTATTTCTCCCCCTGTGGTTAAGGGGGAGACTAATACCATATTATCTTTGAAAAGACACTTATTCATATAATATGAGATCTTTGATTTAACGCAGGCTATCCGCCCATATTAAATGGGCGGACTGCGGCTACCAATTATATAATATTTTTAAGCTCATTTTTGAGTAGCCGCTCCGCCCCTTTAAAAAGAGGCGGATAGTCCGCGATTTAATGGATTTTTTCAAAGGTCTCAATACATTTGTTGCATATCAACATTAATTTGATATTATATTTCTCTCCCTGTGGTTAAGGGGGAGACTAAGAGAGGGTCTTATACCTATATTCATCAACAAGATACAGCATTGTAACCGAACAATAATGATCTATACTGATAAAATAATCTCAAATAATTCTTTATACATTGTTATTTTAGTCGTATTAATCTCTTTTTTATTAATCACATCCCTAATAGCAGGATGTTCATCAGGAACAATTCCCAGCAAATGCATCTCTTCAAGGAATTTTGCCGGATGGGCAGTCTCTAACGAGATACCGGGGAGGGCTGAGTTACTCCGTTCCAGTCCCGCCCAACCGACTGCCCCGTGCGGCTCAAGAATGACACTGTGCCTCTTGAACATCGTTTTTAACGTCTTAACTGTCTCTTCATCAGTAATGGTAACAGCAGATACCTCTGTTTTCATTTTGTTCAAGTCAGGCAATTTTCGTATGACTCCGGTCTCATCTAAATGACCGCCATACAGGGCAAAGAGCCGCGCTAAGTTACTCGGATTGCCGATGTTCATTGCAGTCGAAAGACACCGTTTTGGGGGAGCTATCGGTGTATATGTTCCCGTTCTTAAAAATGTGGTGAATTCGTCATTTGCATTAAATGCGGCGATGACCGTTTTGACCGGCAGACCCATTTTCTTCGCAAACACCCCGGCAACCATATTTCCCATATTCCCTGAAGGGACTGAAAAAACGACTTCTTCGTCCTGTTTCGCAATGCGGGAATGTGCATAAAAATAATATACAATCTGCGGTATCATCCTGCCGAAATTGATTGAATTCGCTGAGGAGAGGCGAATATGTTTCAGCGCCGGGTCTGCAAATGCCCGCCGCACCATACCCTGACAATCATCAAAGGTGCCATTCACTGCAAGTGCGGTTATATTCCCCCCGAGGGTAGTCATCTGTTTCCGCTGTATATTGCTGATCTCACTGTCCGGAAACAATACTATCACCTTGATATTTTCACGGTCATAAAACGCATCGGCAACTGCGCCTCCCGTATCACCGGATGTTGCAACCAAAATCAACAATTCCTTTTCATCATTTCGTACGAGATGTTCCATCAATCGGGCGAGCATCCGCGCCGCAAAATCTTTAAACGATGCAGTCGGTCCTTGATCCAGACGGAGAATGTATCTGTTCCGATGAATATGCTCAATCGGAACGGCAAAGGAATATGCCCTCTCCGCCATCTGTTTGAGCTCGCTATCCAAAACAACGCCTTCAAGGAACAGCCGCATCACGGCAAAAGCCACTTCCGGATAACTCATATCTCTGAAAGAAACCAGTGTTTTCTTATCTATCCGGGGGATACTTTCTGGCATAAATAAGCCCTTATCAGGCGCCTGCCCCAGCAAAAGTGCCTCTTCAATTGATACTCTGTTCGAGCTATTGTTCGTTGAATAGTATTTCATACCAGTCCATAGACAAACTTCTGAAGATATACATTCCGCAATTGCTTCTTTATTTCAAACAATTTTGGGTCTATTTTATCCGGAATTGAATATTTTATATAATCTTCCTGAATTTTTTTTAGTCCATTTTGTTTGAAAATCAACTGGGTTGCAATCCATCCCCCACCAAGAGACTTGTAGTTATTAAATTCAATATGTATTATGCTTTTTTGTTGTGTATTGTAAATAATACGGAGACAGTACAAATATTCTTTATCCACCCAGAACTGATTGGTATAATTATCACCTTCACGAGCTCCGACGACATACACCGAATGCCCCTGCCAGGTTGTTTCCCGAAGAATTCCCAAATCAAACGATGCTTCTTTCAACTGGGCGCTGGTTTTTTCCGGATTTTGAACATATACATCAAAACCAAGCACCAGCACGTTGTGAATTTGTCGGGTTTCCTGCTTTAAAACGCCCCTCTCATAGGTATAAAACGTGTCTTTAACGTAAATTTCATAATTTTTATTTTGGGGGTCACCGAACGTGCTGCGAACCTTTCCCGGTAACTGTACTACTTCGTTCGATGTCTGACTGAAGGATACTTTCCCATCCGGAGCATAATAGGTCGTTTTCTTTTCAATAGTAATTGCCGTGAACCATTTCCCTTCATATTTCGCTTTCATCGCTTTAATTAATTCATATCCGTTGGTAATTTTACTGCCAGTCTTTTCCGTCGGTACTTGTTGAGCAATCATATTTGTGGTTAAAATTGTACTGATAAAAAAAACAGTCACTATACATATCAATGTCTTATTCTGTGAACCAACCATACTTCCTCCCTGCCGTTCTCTGGGAAATTGATGATTCATCGGTTAAGCTTGTTATTCTTTATTACTTTTTAGCATCTTTCCTGAAATCCACCATTTCCTGATTTGCTATCGTCATTATCGTTAAAAAGAGAATCCGTGCGGTATCTTCCATTATCTCCGGATTAAGCTTATCCGGTGTATCATCCGGGGTATGATACGCTCCACTACCGGAACTTGCAAACGAGATTGTCGGGATATCTTTCCATAAAAATCGCGCCGCATCAGTTCTCGGACGCCCGAGATTCTCCGTATAACTTGTTGAAAGCTGACGGTGGACAAATTGCGCATTGCTTTTTTCAACAAATGCCCAGAATGACGGGTAATTCTGCCCGGCTGTAGAACTTAACCGCTCGCCGATACCAACCATATCCATATTCAGCAGTCCGACCGTTTTCTCAAGCGGAATCACCGGATGATTAAGATAATATTCAGAACCGGCAACACCCTGTTCCTCAGCTCCGAATAACACAAACAGAACCGATCGCTTCGGTTTTCCCGGAGAGTGCACAATTTTATCAGCAATCTCTATGATAATACCGACCGCCGAAGCATTATCGTTTGCACCCGGCATCAAATCATAACACTTGCCCAAATGGTCAAGATGCCCGCCGAGGATAATAACCTCGTTCTTTAAAACCGGATCCGACCCCTCAACCATCGCATTAAGATTAAAACCAATTCCTTCCGGATGGTATTCTGTCGTATTCTTAATGGTGAATGTTTTCCCGGTGGCGAAGGACTGCGGCTGTAAGGTGCTCTTTATTTTTGCTATTGTCTCTTGATGGGTTTTACCGGTTCCGGCAAATATATCATTTGTAACTGCTTCGCCCACATGGGTATAAATCAAATCTTTGTGGTATGCATTATTCGGATTCCCGATTGGTCCATAATTATAGAGAATCCCCCGAACCCCGTGCGTTACCGCATTTTGGTGCTTGTACTGATGAAACGTATACGGCCGCCACTTCATAAATATATCTTTATTATTGGAACCCGGAGCAATTGGGGCTTCTGGCTCCATCAGAACAATTTTTCCGGCAACGTCCATATCTTTATATTCATCAAATCCTAACTCAGGGGCAGTGATGCCATAGCCAACGTAAACTACTTCAGCGGTGATTTCTCCTGAACCTGATGTGGCACCCGGAATCCATTCAGTGAAGTAGCGGTAATACTTTTTATAAACCGCTCCGTTACTCTTGATATGCAGATATGCTTCACAATCAGGAAAAACGAGGGTGTAAGGATTCGGAAAATTCTGATAAAACGTCCCGTCGTCGCCAGCCGGTTTTAGCCCCCACTGCTGAAAGAGACCGGCAATCCGCTCGCCGCACTGTTTATACTCCGGAGTCCCCGTGAGTCGCCCGGCATATTTTTCAGAACAAAGCTCCTTTACATAGTCAAAAATCCGATTGCTTGAGATTTTGTGCATCTGTTGAAGCAGTCGGTCTTCCGTTCTCGATTGGCTCGTAACCGTTTGTGCTAAAGCATACGGAGCATACAAGAAAATAAAAATGAAAATGATGAATCGGGTTCTCAGTCTCATACATTCCTCCGTGAAATAATGTAAAACGATGGGACTCACATACATTGAGACCTTTGAAAAAATCGGTTTGTACAAAAAAAGCTATGTTTATTGTGGCACCCATCCCGAGTACTCGGGATTTTGTGGGTGTTTAATAATAGTACCCATTTAAAATCTCTAATTTTTCAAAGGTCTCACATTATTTATATGATGAAAAATTCATATGTGCAATTTTGAATTCTTTACCGTCCTTCACATACACAGCAGTTACTGGTCCCCTCTGAATAGTTGTTGTATCTGATGCTCCCTTCTGGAAATACCAGATACCTGTTACGACAGCAACGGAATTGAACACGTCTGTCTGCAAACTGTCCAGCCAGAGCTTGTTGAGTGTATGCTTGCCGCCTGAAACAAATCCAAATCCCTTGTGATGCTCACGAACGGCATCAATCCCACGAATAATCCCTTCCTTTTCAGAGGAAAAATACGTGAGCCGGTTATCCGTGATGAACAGGCTGTCAACCATATTCAAATCATAGGTATTCCAGAAGGTTACCCACTTACCAACGATTTCCTGGGTGTTAAACTCCTGCCCCGCTTGCTTCCCGCAGAAAACTGCAAGAATAAGCAGAATAAAACATACAGTAAAAAAACAGCCTGATAGTCTCATATACAATCTCTCTCATAGTGAAACAAACGTCTATTTTTCAATCATCACCCAATCAAGCAATTCTATTGGATGTGCAACACCGCGCATAAATCCGCAGTGAATCTGTGAATTGCAGGAGATTCCACTTGATACAACTTCCCGCTGGTTATCTGGGGTCTCAGCATTTTCTATTTGATCGAATAATTCCTCCCCAACCTTCATACTGACATCATAAAAACCTTTTTTATATCCGAAACTTCCCCCCATTCCACAGCATTCAACGGACGACATCTGAATGTCAAAACCGATTGCTGTAAGGAGTTCAATTGTTTTTTGATCTGCCTGCACTGATCTCTGCTGGCAGTGGTTATGGAAAAATATTCGCTGGTATTTTGATTTTCCCTCTAATGAAAAATAATCAGTTGCTTTCTTATTATGCTTCTCCAGAAAGTGTGCGACATATTCTATTGAATCATAGCTATTGTTTTTAATACGGTTAAACAGCTCATCATCGTTTAACAGACGCATATAATCCCGGCGGAACATTGCAAATACACTCGGTTCAATAACAACAATATCCCGCCCCTCATCAAGAAACCGTTTTAAATAATCTGCTGTCTTTTTGGCACGTTTGCGGGAAAGCTCAATCATCCCTTGAGAGAGGCTGTCCCGCCCATCATTAATAATCTTACTTACAATGACATTAATACCCAGCATCGTGAGAACTTCAACTGCATTAACAATATAATCTGGTTGTGCATAGGTTGTGTAAATATCAGAAATAAGCAAAACTTTGTCTTGTGAAGAAAACTGTGGCTGAGATTGGAGTAATTTTTTTACTTCGTTTGATTGTTCTTTTATATACCACCGCGGTGAAACTGGTAAAAAGTGGCGGCCTCTAATAAATACCGCTCTTTCAAGCAGTTGCCTCCCTGTGCGGGACTCAAAAAAAGGTATAATAAAGCGCTGAGACAGACGGCTTAACACACTCGCAATCAGCTTGAAATGGCTAAATAATTGCTTCTGGAGAATTATCCTTAGTATATAACGGCTGTTTTTTAAAAAGAATTTATGTGGTGCTGAAAGCAGTTTTCTCCTCTCTCTTTTGTATAATCTATTGCGGATAACTGTATTCAGCCATGGGATATCAATCTGCACCGGACAATTGGGTACACAGCGGGCACAGCCGGTACAGAGCTCCGCAAACCGTGCTTTTTCAAGAGTCCCAATACCTGCTTCCCATACACTGCCGATGCCGCCCGAATAGGTCTCCCCTCCGAAGGCATGACCGCCGAGCACCTGAAAATTAGCACAGGAATTCTGACAGGCACTGCATCGAATGCAGTAGAGCGCCTCCCGGAGCGCCGGGTCATCCCGCATTTTATTCCGTCCGTTGTCAACAAGAACTAAATAAAATTCCCGCTTATCCGTTGTCCGCTTCGTAAAATGGAATACTGGCAGGTCTAAGGGAGGCGTGAGAACGTTGCTGTACGATGAGAGCGGCTGGCCCGTGGCGCTCGGTGCCAATAACTCCAGAAAGGGAATTAAATCATTAAACGTTGGTACGACCTTTTCAATGCCAGCGACAGCAATATGCACGGGCGGCGCCTGCGTAACCATCCGTATATTGCCTTCGCTTTCGACAATCAAGAGCGTGCCGGTATCTGCCGCAATGACGTTTGCTCCGCTAATGCCGACATCAGCGCGCAAAAACTTCTCCCGAAGTATACCACGCGCAAATTTCGTCAGCTCCTCTCCTGTATCCAGAGACAGACTGGTTTCGAATTTCTGTTTAAACAGTTTCGTGATATTCTCTCTGCTCCAGTGAATTGCGGGCGCCGTTAAATGTGAGGGCTGTTCATCTGCAAGCTGGATGATGAATTCTGCTAAATCGGTCTCAACAATTTCAATATCAGAACGTTCAAGGAAGGGATTGAGCCGTATCTCCTCCGTTGTCATTGACTTTGATTTTGTTATAAGCTTTGCCTGGTGTTTGGTACAAACTGAGGCAATATATTCACAAGCATCTACAGCAGTTTTTGCAATATAAAAATGTCCGCCCCGCGCCGTTATTGCTCTTTCGAGCATCGGAAGAAGCTCCGGCAAGTGTTCGATTGATTTTTCTTTGATGGCGCGTGCTTTGTCTTTTAGTGAAACATAATCCGGAAGCTGGGCAACCGCTGTATAGCGATTTTGGTTGAAGGATTGCGTATTGAATTTGATAGCATCACTTTCTTTTTGAAGTGCATACCGAATCGCCTGACGGAATATAAAGGGGTCGCTTTTATCAGCATACGGACGCGGGGAATCATACAGCGGGTGAGAATCATCGTCAGATTTAGTCGTATGCATAAGCTTCCAAATAAAATCCTTGTCCAATCTATAGAGCATCATTACATTACCCCACACAATTGCACTGTATTACTCCTTATATTATTCTAAATCTTTGATTTAGCGCAGGCTAAAGCCTGCGGCTACCGATTATATAACAATTTTAGGTAGAGACAAGTCAGTTACCTTTCTCTACTTCTTTTCTTTATAGCAGTTCGTATGGACTAAACCATTTATTTAATTCTCTCCTCTACTAAATAGATATTAAAAATATTACTACCAGTTACTGCTAAACAGTGGAAACTTTCGGGTGAGTTAAAAAAGATATAAGAGACAAATCCATCATAAAATATTCCCTCAACGCCGTCTACAACAATACAACATTTACCGATTGATTGAGCCCCATACGCAACCCACCTGCCGTCAGGGCTGAAAATGGGAGAGCCTTCTGAAATACCATCATAGAACTTTCCCTCAACTCCATCAACAATAACACACCATTTTTCACCTGATTGAGCACCATAAGCTATCCGTTTCCCATCAGGGCTGAAAATGGGAGAGCCTTCTGAAATACCATCATAGAGCTTTCCCTCAATGCCGTCTACAACGACACATAGTTTATTACTTAATCTGGTCCCATACGCAACCCGCCTGCTGTCCGGGCTGAAAATGGGGTCGCCTTCTAAAATACCATCATAAAACTTTCCTTCTATGCTGTCTATGACCGCACACCACTTCTCGCCTGATTGAGCACCATACGCTGAACGCTTTCCGTCCGGGCTGAAAATGGGAGTGCCATTTGAAATACCATCGTAGAATTTTCCCTCAACTCCGTCAACGACAACGCACCATTTATTATTTAATTGAGCACCATAAGCAAACCGTTTACCATCGGGGCTGAAAATGGGAGTGCCTTCTGAAATATCATCATAAAGTTTTCCCTCAATGCCATCTACAACGACACACCGTTTATTGCCTGATTGAGCGCTATACATAACCCGCTTGCTGTCAGGGCTGAAAATGGGATCACCTTTTAAAATTCCATCATAGAACTTTCCTTCTATACTATCTACGACCACACACCATTTTTCACCTGATTGAGCACCATACGCTATATTTTTGCCATCGGGGCTGAAAATGGGAGTGCCTTTTAAAATACCATCATAGAACTTTCCTTCTATGCTCTCTACGACCACACACCATTTCTCGCCTGATCGAGCACCATAAGCTACTCGCTTTCCATCGGGGCTGAAAATGGGAGTGCCTTCTGAAATACCATCATAGAACTTTTCTTCTATCCCATCTACCACGACGTACCATTTTTCACCGAATTGAACTCCATAAGCAATCCTTTTACTGTCAGGGCTGAAAATGGGAGTGCCTTTTAAAATACCATCATAAAAGTTTCCTTCAATGTCATCTGCTACCACGCACCATTTCTCATCTGATTGAGCCCCGTACGCAATCCTATTACCATCAGGGCTAAAAATAGGTGTGCCTTTTAAAATACTATCATAGAAGTTTCCTTCACTGCCATCTGCTACTATACACCATTTCTCGTCTGATTGAGCCCCGTAGGCAACCCTTCTACCATCGGAGCTGAAAATAGGCGTGCCTTCTGAGATACCGTCATAGAGCTTTCCTTCAACTCCGTCAACGATAACACACCATTTGTCGTTCGATAGAACCGTGTACGTTACCCGCAGGCCATCAGAACTCACCTTAAAAGATCTATTAATATATGAAGAAACGTCAATAGTGCAGATAAGCCGTTCCGATACCTCCCGTTTAAGAGTTTGCTGCTGTGAATAAGCCAATCCAGCATCCATAAAAATAAATACTATACAGATAATATTTAATTTTTTCAAGTTCACAGAATACCTTCTTTTTAGAAGTTTGCTGCAGATTTATAATTAATTATACCATATTCTCTTTTAAAAAGACACTTATTGAGACCTTTGAAAAAATCCACTAAAACGCAAACTAAAGTTTGCAGCTACCAAAAAATGAGCTTAAAATTGTTATATAATCGGTAGTCGCAGTCCGCCCATTTAATATGGGCGGATAGCCTGCTTTAAATCAAAGATCTCTTATTCATATAATATATTTGTGGCATATCTCAATTAATTTGATATAATTCTATATCAGGATTATAATATGTAATGCACCGGGACCGTGAACGCCGCGCACTAACGGTCCCATATCCGCCGTTGCACTCGGACCGGTGATAAATACAAAGTTTTTCAGCCATTTCTTCACAAGTGGGTGTTCGATGAAAAATACATCGCGGGGATGAGGCACAATCGTATCCCCACGCACTATGGCAATATGCATCCGGGTAAAGAGGCTGACTGTTCCGCTTAACATCGGAGTAATTGCAACGCAAATGGAGCCAGTACGGGCAACACCCGCAAACGCCTCTGTAACTCCAACCGGCACATCGGAAATCTGCTCATCAATCGGATAACAGATAACACCGGGATTTTTCCTGAATGTTTCAAACAACTCTTTTGGAAGAAACTCCGGCTCCGCAAAGAGTATTTTTTTTGCCCCACCGGCGGCTTTCAAAATCGCATCATTCAGCGAATCGGGACGCGCCGGAGTCCGCTCAATAACTGCACACACATTCTGTGCGGCGATAGTGAATTGTTTAAGTAATGAGGTATTTACTGAATTCTTATCCGACATAAAAAACCTTTTTTATGACAAAAATATTTACCTGAATATACTCAATTTCACAGACATAATAAAATAAAAACAGACCGTTGATGTAATCTGTTTTTTGTTCTCCGCTTGTTGATGATGAAAAATGAGTTTTTATTTTCCCCCTTATTAAAGGGGGATTATGGGGGGTTGTCTCTCATTCCAATGCTTACTATCTCAAACAGAATTTAATCTTCGTAATTTATTATGTGTGATATAATTACTCGAAAGTAATATAGTTTTTACCGGACACGGGTGAATTTTTCACATTCCCAGGATATTAATATAAATCAGTTGTGATAGAATCATTTGATGATATAGCGATAGTCGTAATACAAAAATCAAATCTGACAGAAAATGATTGATGCTTATTTTGCTGAAAATCTGTAAAATTTTGAATTTTTTTACGATTTTGCTTGACTTGTATTTATTTAATTATTAATGATAAAGAATATAAATCAGATATTGATCTTGTTCAAATAGAGAAGAGATTTAATATACAAATTGGATTTATTACAACAAAACAGCTTAAGGAATATTTTAGGTTTTATAGTTGTGGATGTGGTTATTGTACATTAATTTTAGATAAAGATAATAGGATTCTATTTTCACAACCAAAGCAAATTACAACAGATTTTATAAGTGAAATAATTGAAAGAGGAAAATAAAATAATATGAATCGTTCTAGTTATAACATATTATCGTTAACTTTGATTATAAATATTTTTATGAATTTCGGATGTAATAAGAATAATGCAACCGGCGATAAAGAAGGTATTATAAAGTATGCTGTGGTAAACTATGCTTGTTCAACATTTGTTTCATATGATTATGAGTTTGAAGGGAATGCTTTAGTATTTCCATTATATATGAAAAAATTCAATAAGGTTGATGATATTTTAATTTTTGACTCTCGGAAACCGTGCATATATATATTTTCAAAGGATGGTAAATATGTAAGAAGTATTGGCAGACGAGGACAGGGACCAGGGGAATATATTTCTATAATCTGTATTGATATCGACAATGACGATAATATTTATATCTATGATAATACTATTAGACGTTTCAGTATATTTTCTTATCAAGGAAAATTAATCGGTGAATTTTCGTTTAGAGTAAGTTCGACTGTCAGTGATTTTTTTATGTTTAAAATTACACAGAACAATGAAATATTAGTAAATGCTCCTGCAAGAGGTTTCTATTTTAATTTGTTAAAAAAAGACGGTAATATTATACGAGATATAGCTTCAATAAAAAATTATAGGAAAAGGTTTGATCTTAATGCATTTTTAGCTGAAGGATTTCCTTTTCAGGATAATGAAGGAAACTACTATATATTTTTACAGCATCTACCACTTGTGAAAAAATTTAATGCAAATGGGGAGTTTGTGTTTGAACGTAATTTTTTAGATGATTTTCCAGAATATAAACGACCAATAAGCTCATATCTTCCCCCTGAAGAATCAAAATCGATATCCTTTAGTAGTTTTCATGCCGATGTTATGTATAAAAATGGTTATTTTTATAATCCTGTTGTAAAAAAGGAAAAAACTGACATAGTAGAACTGTACGAATATGATGAGAATATCAAAATTACTAAAGAATATATAGTTAAACTGCCACAAATAGGTATTTTTACATTGAACATTTTTGGATGTGAATTGATAAATGATGCTGATGAATTTCTTTTATCTGTTCCAACATTAAGTTATATATATAAATGTTACAATACTAATAAGTAATAATATGTGTAATTCGAGGACACAATACTAATTTTCCTCGTGACCGGTATCTGGCTGGGCACGGTTGTTTTATTATTTTAACTTTATTTTCACCTTTCAAAATCAACGATTGCGAATTCGCCTGAGGCGATCTGGTTCAATTGCTTGAATGGATACCATGTGTGGTCTTATTCCCAAAGATCTTATCTTTTATCCTTGATTTACTCAAACAGGAAAGGTATATTTTAATAATAAAAGAATCTTTGTATCATCTCTAATGCTCATTGTAGGATGATAATAAAATTACTTTTACATATAATACTATACTATCACTCAAATTTCGGGAGGTTTGTATGAAGAAATCACCTGCGATTCTTGCCACTCTGTTTACGGCGATGCTGCTTGCAATAGTGTTTATCTGTTTCTCTGCAGCCGGAGTGCAGAATCCCCAGAAACCACAGGAAACGCAAAAAGTTTCAGCTCCTGCCCAACCGGAATTAAACCTGATAGACCAGGTTATTGAAAAAACATTAGACAACGGGCTCAAGGTTTTGCTGGTCAAGCGTCAGGTTGCTCCGCTCATCCGGTGCATCCTTGCCTACCGTGTTGGCTCTGTCAATGAGCGTCCCGGTATCACTGGTATCTCTCACTTTCACGAGCATATGATGTTCAAGGGAACATACACAATGGGCATAAAGCCCGGAACAATTACGAAGGACATTGAATACATTAAAAAAATTGACGACATCTATGCCAAAATAGAGGAAGAAGAATCAAAGGTAAAAGACCGGGACGAGCAGAAAATTATTGACCTGAAAGCAGAAATTACAAAACTGATAGATGAGGAGAAAAAAGAAACTATTGTTTCCAATGAGTTGTGGGGAGCGTATCAAGAAGCCGGCGGTACCGGAATAAACGCTTCTACCGGCAGCGAAATGACCCAGTACTATGTTACCCTGCCGAAAAATAAAATTGAGTTGTACCTTGCACTTGAAGCAGACCGTATGGTAAATCCTGTATTCCGGGAATTTTACTCTGAGCGGGACGTCATCTGCGAGGAACGGCGGATGAGCGAAAACGGCCCGGGCTTCTTCTTTAATGAACAGCTTAATGCCACATTTTATGCGGCAAGCCCCTATCACTGGGAGGTGCTCGGCTGGATGTCCGACGTGAGTAAAATAAACCGTCAGGATATGGTAGAATACCGGGAGAAGTATTATCGTCCCGATAATGCCGTTCTGGTGCTCGCCGGGGATATTGATGAAGAAAAAGTGATGAAATTAGTACACAAATACTTTGACCCGATAAAGCCGAAGGGAAAATCCCCGCGTGTCCGAACTGAAGAACCATCCCCGGAATACTACACACGGACCATCGGGCCTGATTTTAATATGCCCTATATCGAAAAACGGGTCTACGGCAAAGCAGCCACTAATCCGAATGTCCAGATTATGTTCCATATTCCTCCGCTCTGGCACGATGATTTACCGGCGCTGTATATGCTCGGCGAGGTCTTGAGTGCACGCACCGGTGATATGTACCTTGATATGGTGCAGAAAAATGAGCATGCCACCGGAGTCTCCGCTTCCGCTTCAAACAGGATGTACGACGGCGCCTTTACCATTCGGGCATCCATTAAAGAACTAAACAATAAGGCAGTCGTAACCCCGGAAACAATCGAAAAAGAACTCTGGAGCTACTTAGAAAAAGCAAAAACGAAACCGGTTGACGAAAAACTCCTGCAAAAAGTGAAAAATCAGGTTGATGCGAGTTTTCTGCAAAGTCTGCGCGGTACCGGTATCGCTGGCTCTTTAGCTTCAATGGAAGTCGCCTACAAATGGCAGTATCTCCAGGATCAGTACAAACTGCGGATGAAAGTTACTCCTGATGATTTAATGCGCGTCGCTAAAAAGTATTTCACCAAAGAAAACAGTGTTACTGGCATCCTTGAGCGGAAGCAATAATGTTTATCTGTTCATGTAAGTATAAAACTGTAAAATTAGAAATCAAATCACTATAAACAATTTCTCCAAAACGTTTATCGGAGGATAGAATAATGTTCAAAAAATATATCATCTTACTTGTTATACCGATGCTGGTACTGAGTGTCATTATGGGCTGTACCAGCAAGGGACCACGCCCGGAAAATTTTAAATACGAAAAATTAGATTTCACGGTACACAAACCAAACGAGTACCGCACCACATTATCCAACGGTCTGGTAGTGTATATAGCCGAAGACAACGAAATTCCCTGGTTTAATGCATCTTTAATGGTCAAAACCGGTCCATTCCTTGAACCGACAAACAAAATTGGCGTCGAGGGATTAGTATCTTCTATAATGCGGAGCGGCGGCTCCACGACAATGAACGGCGAGCAGATTAATGAGCGGATGGATTTCTTAGCTGGAAACGTGTCTGCTACAAGCCTTTCTATTAATATGAAGTACGTGGACGAAGGCTTGAAAATCTGGATGGACATCCTTACAAATCCTGCATTTCCGGATGATAAACTCCGCCGTGAAAAGGAAAGCGCTCTCAATCGTATTAAAAACCGCAATAATAATGTCTCTTCCGTTGCCAGCCGGGTGTTTGATGAACTCATTTATGGTGAAAAATCCCCCATTACTGCACAGCAGACCGAAGCGATCGTGAATGGCATTACCCGCACTGACCTTGTTACCTGGCACAAAAAATACTGGGGCGCTAATAATGCAATTCTTGTTGTCTCTGGCGATTTCAAAAAAGACGAAATGCTCAAGAAATTAGAAACCTGTTTCGGCAAATGGAAAAATGCTGAAAAAGCAGTGCCGAAAATCCCCGAAGTGAAACAAGAAACAGGGGCAGGGGTGTATTTGGTTCAGCCGATTGTTATCCCAAATCAGGGTGTTATCCGCATCGGACACATAGGTCTTAAGCAGGATGACCCGGATTATCCGGCGGTTGATTTGATGAACTACATCCTCGGCAGCGGGTCCTTCTCTTCAAGAATAACCAGAACTGTCCGTTCCGATTATGGATTGGCATATTCTACCAGCTCAAGTTTTTCTGGCGGCACCTATTACCCGGGAACGTTCTCAGCTTCCTGCCAGACGAAAAACTCAACCGTTGTGTTTGCCACTCAATTAATGCTGAATGAAATTGAGAAAATCCGAACAGAACCAGTAAGTAAAGAAGACCTCCAATTTGCAAAAACTGCCCGGGTTAATGCGTTCCCGTCAATGTTCTCATCAATATCAGCAATTCTTTCTAACTTTGCACGGCTCGAATTCAACGGACGCCCAATGGATTATTACGACACGTATCTTGAAAAATATGAAAAAATAACGCTTGAGGATATTCATCGCGTTGCACAAAAGTATCTGATACCGGATAAAATGATTATCCTGATTTCCGGAAATATCAAGGAATGCAGTGCCGGCGCGGACAAACTCCTGCCGAACCAGAATGCGATTGACGCAATGGCGGCTCAGTTCGGCGGCAGAACTATTGACGAATTAGCCAAAAAATACGGCGACGGCAAAGTGCACGTCATTCCATTGAAATAAGCTTATTTAACACAATTTTCTCTCCAATATAGGGGCGTACAGTGGTATGCCCCTATTGTTTTTATGCATTTATTATACAATTTTAATAAAATAAATAGAACATTTTCAATTATTATACAGTTATTATAATACATTCCCATTCATCAGGAGGTATTATGAAAAAATTGATAGTTATACTGTTACTGCTCCTCTGTGCACTATCATCCTCTGCACAGACAAACTGGTTTAAAGGCAACTTTGATGAAGCGAAGGCGCTCGCTGAAAAAGAAGGAAAATTGCTTCTTATTAATTTTTCGGCTGAATGGTGAACTGGCTGTGTATTGCTGGACGAGCAATTTAGTATTAATAAAGACTATTACACCTTTGTTAGTAAAAAATTCATATCCGTCCGCCTCGCACGAGAAAAAGGCGATGAAGAAATCTTCACACTGTATAAAATATCAGCAACGCCGACCGTTGTTGTTACTGAGGCAGATGGAAAGGAAATTGACCGCATTATTGGATACGACGACCCACCGTCAATATTTCTAAAGCAACTTACAAATGCGTATAACCGCACTGAAACTCTCGAAAAACTCCAGTCAGCATACGAGAAAAATCCCGATGACCTTATCAATACATTTAAATTAGGGTATAAAATGCTTCAGGTCAAATTTGATAGAAAGAAAATCACGGAGTTGTTTACTAAAGTCTATCAGAATAGTGATGAAGCAAGGAAAATTACCATTGAGTATGACATCCCTGGCGAGTTAGTCAATCTCTATGAGTGGACATTATACCAGCTTGGAATGATCTCAGGCATAAGCACAAATTTTAAGCATTTCTTTATATTACTAAAAGAGTATCCTGACAGCAGGTTTGCTTATTCTGTTTACGAAACCGTCTCTCGATCTATGCCTGCTACGGTAAATTCAACTTCAGAGAAATGGTTTTTCGACAGTATGCTTGAAAAATATCCTGATAATCTAAAGCTATTAATGAATTACGTCAACCATTATACACAAACCGGGAAAAATACTGAAAAAGCCCTAAAAATTGCTTCAAAAGTAACAAACGAGCTTGAGATGATCGTAATATCGTCGTTTATTAATATGAACACTATGTATAGTAACTATGCAAAATTGCTTGAAAAAAATGGTGACGAAGATATTTTGATGCGGGTTTACGGAACGCTGTATCTCCAGCTTATACAAGGTTTCTACGAAGAAGCCCTGATGAATTACATTAATTATTGGTTTTGGAAGGGCGGCAATGAAGAAAATGTTGATAAAGCACAGACTCTCCTTACTACCGTTGATGCTTTCAAGGTATCTGAATATAATATTAAAAATTTCGTCGCAAATACCTATATCCCTATAGGGGAAAAAGACAAGGCTATGGAATTCTATGGTCCGTCCTTTTTGAAGAGTGTTTGGGATAATATTTCTGAATTATATTATTATGCTTATTACTGGACTGAAAAAGAAGAAAACCTTCCCAGCGCTTTAGAAGCTGTTAACCGGTTAGAAGCATTAAGACCTGAACTAAAACTGTCGAACTTCAAGGAAAAAATATATCTCAGTATGGGTGATACCGTTGAAGCCCGAAAATATGGAGAATATTATATTGAGCTAAATAAAAATAATCCAAACATCCTGGAGTTCTATGCAAGTAGTTGGGCAGATAAAGGTAAAAATCTCGACAATGCTCTGAAAGCCTGCAAAACAGGATTGGCAGTTAAAAATGATAACGTGTCTCTATGGTTCACGCTCAGCATCGTTTACTGGAAAATGGAGAACTATGAAGAGGCGCTCAAGGCGGCAGAAAAAACCCGTGAGCTTTCCGGTGAGGATAACCCTGCCATAACAAAACAGATTGAAAATATTAAAGCCGATATGGCAAGGATAAAGAAAAAATAATACAATGGTCAACTAAATACCATATTTTCTTTGAAAAGACACTTATTCATATAATATATTTGTGGCATGTCAATAGAAATTTGGTATAACTCCCCTCTTGAGAGGGGATTAAGGGGTGTGTTATAAATCGTTTCTTTTTTCAAATTCATCTATCCATTCTTCAATACATTGTGAGACCTTTGAAAAATTATGGAGTTTTGACAGATGATTATTCAAAACACCCACAAAACCCGCCACAAAGACGGCGGGTGGGTGCCACATAAATTATATACTTTTAACTGAAAACTGATTTTTTCAAAGGTCTCAATAGATTTGTTGCATATCAACATTACTCTGCTATTATAGCTCGTCTTATAAATCTCTCAATTCCTTTATCAATAATTTATTCTTGACTGGATTCCCCCGAGTACTCGGGGGAAAGACAGGTACGAATCAATTTTACCTATTAAACCTGAATCAACAAGAACGTCATAATAACACGCATACTTGTATCACCTGTTATTCCCAATTTATCACCTTGTTGTTCACGATTTTCCCTCTTTGTCGTTCCCGCGCAGGCGTCCGCCATCCGCTCATCCTTCTTTATAGCGGAGTTGCAGATTGGCGGAAGGCGGACAGTCGAATCCATCAACACCTTTAGAGCTTATTATAACTCATATATATCTCTCGAATACTTGAGAAAATCTAATACAATGCAAACGAAAGGAGAGACGTCCCGTTGGGGCGTCTCTACAATCTCTTACAATTGTTATACAATTTCGCTCTTTGAATATGGGTGAACAGCCTGCGTTAAATAAAAGATTTCGAGGTTTCTATTTTTTGTCTCCGGATTAAAAAATAATTAAAAATGTTCTTGACAATGCAGAGAAAATATGTTAATATTGTAACGAAATGTTATAATAATAACATATCGTTACTCTGATAACATAGTGGGAGAGAGAGGAATTGGTATGAAGCGAGGACCGTTGTCGAATCTTAGTATCCGCGAACGACAGATTATGGAGATAGTATACCAAAAAGGAGAAATCACTGCAAGCGAGCTGGAAAAAATACTACCGGATTCGCTGAGTAATTCAACTCTGCGAACACAGCTTCGCGTGTTAGAGCGGAAGGGACACATCAAACATAAGGAAAAGGGACTCAGATACGTATATTACCCGGTCCAAAAAATAGAGAAAGTGAAAAAATTGGCATTGGAGCACCTTATTGAAACGTTTTTCAACGGCTCACCGTCCAGCGTCGTCGCCGCAATACTTAATAATGCGGAGACAAAACTCACCCCTGAAGAATTTGAACGGGTTGCCCGTTTAATTAAAGACGCACAAAAGGAGACCATTTAATATGAGCGAGATTGTGCAGTTTTTAAATGACTATAATACCCCGGCAGATATTTTTCCCTTCTGGGCAATCGCCGGGGTAAAATCGCTGGTTTTACTGGTGTTTGTCTGGGGGATAAGCATTCTCATTAAAAGGGCATCGGCATCGCTCCGTTATTTTATTGTCTGTATGGCGTTTGCCGGGATTCTTATTATGCCGGTTGTTTCTGTTATGTTTCCTCATTGGGAGCTCACTATACCGGCGTGGTTTATGAATCATAGCACAACAACACTGACACAGCCGGTTGAAGAGCCATATATAAGTCAAACTGAGCGTCCCCTGTCAGTTTCACCTGCACCGATAAAACCGTCGCAGGAAATGCCGGCACCTGCAAAAATCAATCTGCCGCAAGCTCCTGAAGCGAGTTCGGCTCAAAATGCAACTACTGCGATGCAATCAGAACCGGCGCCACTGGAGCAAAAATTCTTCTTATCGGTGATAGTATTGTCTGTAATGAACATCCACTGGACACGGTGGCTGATGGTGCTCTGGATAGCCGGAGCGTTCTTTTTGAGCGTTCGTTTGCTGTATTCGCTTGCCGGTCCGTATTTACTGGCAATAACCGGCGAGCGTAAGCACTCTGGTAACTACTTAGAATTACTGCAGGAATGTAAACGGAAACTTGGTGTTTCGGAAACGGTCGGTATCGTTGTCAGCCGGTGGCTCAAAGTTCCTCTTGCCTGGGGGATATTTAAGCCGATGATTATTCTCCCGATAGATGCAGAACAGTGGAACGATAACCGCTTAAGAGCTGTCATCTTACACGAGCTGGCGCATATAAAGCGGAAGGATTTTTATACTGCATTTCTTGTTCATATTGCTACCGCATTGTACTGGTTGAATCCGTTTGTCTGGCTTTTACTAAAGGAGCTGTGCAAAGCCCGTGAGCAGGCGTGCGACGATATGGTGATTTCCGCCGGAATCCCACAGGAACGTTATGCTCAGGAACTTTTTGAAATCGCCCAGACGCTGATAGTAAAACCCTGGAAACCGCGCTTTGACGTCGCAATGGCTCGCACTACCAGACTGGAAGACAGGATTCTTTCAATTCTCAATAAAACAATTCCACGGTATCCGCTGAAAGTAAAATCCCGAGTACTCGGGACTGCCGCTTCACTGCTGGTAATCATAACGATTTCTATTATTCAGTCCGGCGCTCAGGTGTCTGTTATTCAACTCCCCGATAATACCGCTCAACTGCAAAAAGAACGGTTATTACTCATTGCTGAAATTCAACAGAATCCTCAAGCCACTGAGCAGTCTGCGATGTCGTCCGAACTCACGTTCGTCAGGTCTTTTGGCGGAGATGATTTCCTGCCCGACAAGTATCTTCTGGAGAATGCCGGAGATATTTCAGTTGATGATAAAAATAATATATTTATTGTTGATGAGGGTAAAATTAAAGTATTTGACGAGAACGGCAAAAACGTCGATATTATCGAAAAACCATTTGATTTCCAATGGTTTGAATTTGAATATGTATTCTGGAAAATGGTTGGTAAAAGTGTTGATAAATACATTGGACAGGTAACCATCGGTCCTACAGGCATAATGGCATTTATGTACGATCCAGATAGAGCATTCGAAAAAAAAGACCACAACTGCTTTTACCTCTTTGATAAAAACCACAATTTTCTGAAAAAAGTACTAAAAGATAAAATAGATAAAGGCAAGGTATTTTCCGGCTCAACTTTATATCCCAAAGTTATAGCGTTGAGTAAAGATGAGTACATCGGTATGGAATATACGCCGAAAATGGAAGGATACTATAATGTCTCCAATGAGAAAGTAAAACATTATAAGAAAAACAAAGATATACTCATTTGCTCAATAGACAGGGTAGTCGGAATAACAATAAAGTCGTCCGGACATACGTCCGGAGGAACGGCGCATACCGGCTTGGGTATTCTCTGGGACGTGAGCGCTGACGGAAACGTTATATACATCAATACACAAGATGATATTTCATATCAAGACAGCACCGGTGTTTACACGCTCCGTATCTATAATCCGAAAACAGGCGAGCGGACAGTACTTCACCATCCGTTTACGTATACGTTTCCGGATATTCCCCCGGAAACAAAAGCATTGAGAATGCAGAGTGAAGCCGGGGTACTTGAATTAGAATTAGAAAAGAAATATAATTATGCAAATTATATTACTAACCTATTTACCGATGGAACTACGCTCTTTGTCCTCATTGGACCAATATTTACTGACAAAAATGTTTTTGTTGTTGATGTATTTGACGTAAAAACGAAGACCTATTTGCGAACCATTCATTTACCGAGAAACTATGAATTTTTTATCAAAAATGGATATTACTATATAGAGGAACCTGTTCCGAATTTACGGGCACAATTAGTAAACAAATACAAAATAGACCCTGCCGTCTATGAGCGGTAAGCATAATCGTAAGTGTTTATAGCAAAAGGAGTCTTGTATGAACGCTCTCAATAATATAATGGTCTTAATCAGTCAAACGAGATTTTTTTCTATAACGGCTCTTTTTTGCAGTACTATTGCTTTATTACCTGCAGAGAGTTTTTGTTTTCAAACGACCCTTCAGACACAGCAAAGTCAGCCGCCGAAGCTGTTTACTCTGGAGCGTACGTACGGCGGTGAAGAACTGCCGATTGAATACCGGCTGGATTCTCGAAACTACACTCCTTCCGTTGCAAAAGCCATCGCAGTTAATACCGCAGGTGATGTATATGTATATGACAACCGAAATATCAAGGTGTACGATAAATCAGGCGCAATAAAGGCATTATTGAATTATTCCTTAAAAGGCAAATCATGGGGACTCACTTGGAATGTCCAGCCCATCTCAATTTCCTCAAAGGAATATTTAACAACTCAATATAATGGCGCCGGTATGATATTTTTACCGGATAACACCCTCCTGAAAGATTGGAGGTTAGACGGTACTCCTGCGGCGGAATTGTACTTCTTCGCAGGACAGCAATTACATATCGGAAATACATTTTCTCTGATTGCTCTTAACGAGAATGAATTGATATACGTCGGACATACAATGACAGAAGATAATCCAAATGAAACATATTATAACCTGATAGTCTATGAGAAAAATGGAATACTGAAAATAATCGCAAAATATGATTTATTTAATATGGCCTGCCATAAAGAACGGGGCGGTGGTTTTAGACAAACATTGAATAATAAATTAGGGAGACTGCATTTCGCTCTCCTGCCGGATGACAGGATTATTTATTGCCATACGTATTATGACGTAACGTATTTTGAAAACAAATCCGCCTCTGGCGGAAAGGACAATACCGGGTACTGTGTGTTTCACATTTCAAATCCTGACGGTTCGGACGAGCGGCGTCTAACCTATACCTTTACACCAATACCGTTTACCCGTCTTAATCTGAAGCAGGCAATTGCATCATACGGCAGAGCAAATAACGCTGATAAAAAGCTTCGTAAACGATTAGAACTTTTAAAGTATTTTAAACCTTTTGAAGAAATGTTCGTTGACGGCAAGTATATTTTTCTTGTTACGGATAGTTATTATGTGAAAAAACCGGTAGGAGTTGTTATAAAAACCGATGTGCAGGAAACGTCCGTTATGTCTATCGAGTATGAATTTGTCCCGGCGCTCATCCGCGATGGATATGCATACAGGATAAATAGTAGCATACTCCAGCCAGTTGTTGAAAAATACAAAATTAACCCGAAGGTATACGGTAAATGATGTCTTATAATGATTTTGCTGTATAAAAATACATCTTTCCCGCCAGAGGCGGGTCAGCCTCCGGCTGATTATATTGTGTTTTATTTCTAATCTCTTTATTTTTACAGTGAATTACAAATCAAGGAGGTGCGTATGAGGCTTTTGCGGATTGTTTTTATCATAGTAAGTGCATCGGTATTAATTCCGTATTCCGCCGGTGCACGGCAGACATTGCAAAAACCGTTGGAAAATGTTTTCACTCTCGAGCTCCAGTTCGGGGATAAGGATGTGCCAAGTGAGTACCTGCTTGCAAGCCCAAGCAGGTTTGCTGTCAATGATGTGGGAGACATCTACGTTTTTGATGAGTACAAAGTTAAAGTTTATGATAAGAACGGCAAGCCGAAAACGATATTTGGCGGAAGGGGTCAGGGACCGGGCGAGTTCGATGGATTGATTGATAATTTCTTACTATCTCCCACTGGCTGGTTAACCGTTTCAGAACGGCAGTCGTATACTCTTTATTCTCCGGCAAATAAGTTTGTTGAGAAACATCGGTACTCTTCAGACCCGATATTCCAATCTCTCAAAAATGATTATAAGGTCAATTTTGAGGAAGCCGGGTCTAATAATAATATCTTCGCTCTTAATGATAAGGATTTTGTAATAATAGCGACTACGGCTACTTCAGGTAACTATAATGAAAAGGGCGAGTATTATAATTATCTTTTTTTTACCGAATCGAATAAAGTATCGGTTATCGCGAAGTATCAGAATACAGACACTTATATGTACAAAACAAGCGGCGGCGGGGGCTGGTCAAGAAATGGAATGTTAGGTAGTTTTTATTTCGCCATTCTACCCGGATCTAAAATTCTCTATACCCACTCATACCACGACCTTAAATATATAACCAATACAGCTCAATTGACATTCCATATCGTTTCACTAATAGACGATACCAAAAGGGAATTCATTATCGGATATACACCAGAAGCAATACCTGATTCAATCATCAAGAAATACGAATCATCGTATGCAAAAAGTAGTGATGCGCAGAAAGAAATGCGTAAAAATATGGTAAATGCAATCAAGCAGAGAAAATATTATCCATTAAGTGTCCAATCATCCGACGGTGTCTATTTATTCTTGAGATATTATGGCACTGATGATAAAATAAGCCTTTTAAGAGTAATTAATTCAGAATCAGGAAAAGAAGTCAGCAGTTTTGTACAATCGTCAACATTTTATATTAGCACAATTAAAAACGGATATGGGTATAGATTTAATACTTCAAAGGATGGCTATCCTGTCGTTGAAAAATACCGCATTGACTCGAAGGTATATGGCAAATGATGTCTTATAATGATTTTGCTGTATAAAAATACATCTTTCCCGCCAGAGGCGGATCAGCCTCCGGCTGATTATATTGTGTTTTATTTCTAATTTATATATTTTTGCAGTGAATAACAAATCAAGGAGGTGCGTATGAGGCTTTTGCGGATTGTTTTTATCATAGTAAGTGCATCGGTATTAATTCCGCATTCCGCCGGTGCACGGCAGACATTGCAAAAACCGTTAGAAAATGTCTTCACGCTCGAGCTGCAGTTCGGGGATAAAGACGTGCCAAGTGAGTACCTGCTTGCACGCCCGAACCAGATAGCCGTCAACGATGCGGGGGACGTCTACGTTTTTGATGAGTATAAAGTAAAAGTATATGACAAAAACGGCAAACCGAAAACAATCTTTGGCGGACAAGGGCAGGGACCGGGAGAGTTTGCCTTATCATCGCCGATTACTTTCTTCATAGCTCCCACCGGCTGGTTAACCGTTTCAGAACGGCAGACATATAATCTTTATTCGCCTGCGAACAAGTTTATTGAGAAACATCGGTACTCTTCAGACCCGATATTCCAATCTCTAAAAAATGATTATAAGGTCAACTTTGAGGAATCCGGGGCTAATAATACTATATTCGCTCTTGATGATAAGAATTTTGTAATAACGGGAACTACTGCTACTTCAGCAAACTATAACGAACAGGGAGAATACTACGATTATATATTTTTTATTCAATCAGGCAAATTATCTGTTATTACAAAGTCTCAGAATATAAATTATTTTTCAATCAGATCAGGAGGCAGTGTCTCAGTTAATATTTTAGGTAGACTTTTTGGCGCGGTTTTACCCGGTTCACAGATTTTGTATACCCATACATTGTTTGATGAAAAAATAATGAACGATACCGCTCAATTAACATTCCATATTGTTTCGCCTGAAAATAATGTAAAAAGGGAATTTGCCATTTCCTATAAGCTTGAAGCAATACCAGACTCGGTAATTCAACAATCCGATCCCTCTTATAGAGAAATGAGCGAAGCCCGAAAAGAAATGTATACTAAACTCAACAATACGCTTAAAAAAAGAAAATATATGCCTTTATTTATGTGGATGCTGTCGGACGGAGCGTATATATTCTTAGCGAATGAGACAAGAGAAAAAGGGAAATTAGCCAATGTCGTAAAAGTCGTTAATTCGGAAACTGGTAAAGAGATTTATAATTTTATCACCACCGAATCTCTTTCTTATCGTCATAATATAATTAAAAACGGCTGTCAATATGTTCTAACCACTCCCAAAGACGGCTACCCGGTAGTTCAAAAGTACCGCATTGACCCGAAGGTGTATGGGAAATAAAATTATCGAGAGGTTACTATGAAAAAAATTTTATCATCTGTCCTTGAAGCCTGCATTTTACTTTGCTGTTTATCAATTGCTTTAGGACAAACGACCCAAAAACCGTTGGAAAATGTCTTCACGCTCGAACTGCAGTTCGGGGATAAAGACGTGCCAAGTGAGTACCTGCTCGCACGGCCATACAGAATAGCCGTCAATGATGCAGGAGACATCTATGTTTTCGACGAGCTTAAAGTAAAAGTTTATGATAAAAACGGCAAGCCGAAAACAATTTTTGGTGGAAAGGGTGAGGGACCGGGCGAGTTCACTTCATCGCCTATTACTTTCTTCATATCTCCCACCGGCTGGTTAACCATTTCCGAACGACAGTATTATACTCTTTATTCCCCGGCTAGTATATTTGATAAAAAACGCTATTCATCAAGCCCGGTATTCAATTCATTAAAAAATGATTATAAGATTGATTTTGAAAGAACAGGGCCAGGTCCTTTTCCAAACACCCTTATCGCCCTTGATGAAAAAGAATTTATTATACTGGGGAATACCGCTTTTTATAATAACTATAATGAGGAAAACGAGTACTATGATTATCTATTCCGTATAATTGAGAATAAAATATCTGTTTTAGCAAATTATCGGAAAGTAGAAACATTTACTTACAAAACACAGAGCGGTGGTGGTTCTCGAGGAATATCATATTTAGGAAAGTTTTATTTTGCTGTCATATCCGGCTCAAAAATCCTTTACACCCATACGTTTCACGATGTAAAATTCTTCACTAATACTGCTCAACTGACATTCCATATTGTTTCACCGGTAAGTAATGCTGTAAGTGAATTTTCTGTTACTTACCAGCTTGAAGAAATACAGGATTCAGAAATTCTACCATACACTCCGTCTTATCAAGAGAAATTCGTTGAATTGAGTGATGAAGCGAAAGATATGTTTAATAGAATTGTAAATGCACTCAAACAAAGAAAATACAAACCGCCGTTTACGGAGATGCAATCTGACGGTGCTTATATATTTTTAATGAACAGTAAAAAAGAAAACGGAAAAACAAAGTACTATATTTCTGTGGTTAATTCGGAATCAGGAAAAGAGGTAAACAGATTTATAACCTCTGAATATCTTTTTTTGCATGCTATACTTAAAAACGGCTGTAGATACGTGCTAACCAATTCAAAAGACGGCTACCCTGTGGTTCAGAAGTACCGCATCGATCCACGGGTGTATGGGAAATAAAATTATCGAGAGGTTACTATGAAGAAAATATTATCAACAGCAATTGAAGCCTGCATTTTACTTTGCTGTTTGTCAATTGCTTTAGGACAAACGCCACAGAAACCGTTGGAAAATGTCTTCACGCTCGAGCTGCAGTTCGGGGATAAAGATGTCCCAAGTGAGTACCTGCTTGCCCAGCCGTACAGAATAGCCGTCAATGATGCGGGAGACATCTACGTTTTTGATGAGTATAAAGTAAAAGTTTTTGATAAAAACGGCAAACCGAAAAAGATATTCGGCGGACAGGGTCAGGGACCGGGCGAATTCTATGAATTTCCTACTAATTTCTTCATATCTCCCACCGGCTGGTTAACCGTTTCCGAATCCCAGTCATATAGTATCTTTTCCCCGGCGAATAAATTTGTTGATAAAATACGCTATTCATCAATCCCCGCATTCAATTCACTAAAAAATGATTATAAGATTAATCTTGGAAGTATAGCTTTTAATGCAAAGATATTCGCCCTTAACGAAAAGGAATGTATTATACATGGGAATACCGCCACGACTGAAAACTACAATGAAGAAAACGAGTACTATGATTATCTATTCCATACTAATGCAGATAAATTATCGGTTTTAACAAAATATCGGGACGTAGCAACATTTACTTACAAAATACAAAGAGGGGGTGGTTCTAGAAGAGTCGCGATGTTAGGAGGGTTATGGTACGCTATCATATCCAGCTCAAAAATCCTTTACACTCACACGTTTCACGATGTAAAATTTTCCACTAATACTGCTCAACTGACATTCCACATTGTTTCGCTGGCAAGCAATGCAAAAAGTGAATTTTCCGTTGCCTATAAGCCCGAAGTAATACCGGATTCAGTAATTAAAAGTTATAATACGTCTAGTGATGCACAGAAAGATATGTATAAAAGAATTGAGAATGCATTCAAACAGAGAAAATATATGCCGCTGTTTACGGTGATGCGATCTGACGGTATTTATATATTTTTAGTAAAAAATGATACGGAAAGTAGAAGCATAAAATACATTGTTACCGTAATAAATTCGGAATCAGGAAAAGAAGTAAGCAAATTTATAACCTAAGAATCCATATCTTCTCTTGACATATTTAAAAACGGGTACAGATATAAAAATTTCACCCCAAAAGACGGCTACCCCGTGGTTCAGAAATACCACATCAATCCTGCGGTTTATGGAAAGTGATACGATAATTCAGTTTAGAATTCTTATCGTCCGGTAATCGTTATTCGTGCTATCCGTCCATTTGCTCCGGAAGCCCAGCCGATTCGGCTGGTTTTACCGAAGCTGATACTGTGATAGCCAGTCGTATCAACGGTTGTCCAGGTTAATCCGCCGTCAGTTGACACGTCAACACCGGACGTCCCCGCGGCGAGTAGGGTTTTCCCCGCCGTTCCGGGTACATACCGAACGCAGGAGCGAAATCCCTTAACGCCTGCTGCATCCGGTATTAATTTCCAGGTCTTTCCTCCGTCAGCCGTCAATGCGGAATTATTCTTCACTTGTTTATCCTTACTGTAATTGCCGCCGACAATAATGCCGTTTAATCTATCATAAAAAGCGATGGAAAAATTTCCGGTTGATGATTCTCCGCTGATAATCGGGGTTTCGGCGACCGTCCAGGTGTTTCCTTTATCTTCGCTTCTAAAAACCCGTGCGGCTTTTCCACCGGTGCAGAACCAGGTGTCTGAATTGCCAAACGTGATGAGGCAGGTACCGCTGGCCGCAAAGTTCGCTTCCCCGGCAACGGCATCCGGAATTTTGTCGGGTGGAATCCGCTCCCACGTTTTTCCGCCATCTGACGTCCGAATCAGGAAAAAGTCCCCATCTACCGGGTCGCTGACCGCTATGCCGCTCTGTCTATTCCAGAATGCCAATGAATTAAAAAACACGGATGGATTATCACTTTCGTATTGTTTCACCCAGGTTGTTCCCCCATCAATGGTGCCGTAAATTCGTGCTGGTGAACCGATGCTCACAATGTAGGCGGTATTCGTATCAAATGCTTCAATGTCCCTGAAATCCAATCGCTCCGCACCGGTCACCGAGATTTTCTGCCAGGTTTTGCCGCCGTCGGTCGTCCGAATTACTATACCACTGCTCCCGCTTGCCCATACCACCATATCGCTTATTGCACACAACCCCCGGAGACTGGCGGTAACGCCACTGTTAACAGTGTTCAATTGGATACTTTGAGAATTCTGAGCACTGACTGAAGACACTAAAAATATCAATGCCGCACACATAATTACTTTCAGGTTATACATAGTATGCTCCATTTTTACTTTCATCATACTGCAAGAAACAGTTCCCCATAGCATTGAGCCATTGTAACTCGTTATTCTTGATTTAATTGCACGTAGCCACTTCACATTTTACCAGACCCTACTGTAGTTTATACAAAAAGATGGTACTATTTGATTGATACAATTGATAGAGACCTTTGAAAAAATCAACTAAAACGCAAACTATCCGCCTCTTTTTAAAGGGGCGAAGCGGCTACCAAAAAATGAGCTTAAAATTGTTATATAATCGGTAGCCGCAGGCTTTTCCGCCGAAGGCGGATCTGTTTTCAGAAGCCTGCGTTAAATCAAAGATTTCTTGATAGTAATTACCTTCCCAGAAATTTCGCCAGAAAGCCTTTCTTCACAAGGAGAAATTGCCCGCGGATGGCTTCTGCGACGGTGTGTTTTCCAGATTTCTCTAATGATTCGATATGTTTCACTACTATCTCTTTTATCACCTCTTCCGGTAGTTTATTAACTTTTGCGACATTTATTGCACCTGCTATGTCATTCTTCTCAAGGCGGATAACAAAAAGTTTTAACGCAATCTCAGTAAGGCGTTCTTCCCGCACATTAAATTCCCTGCCAAACTGAACTGCCCGCTCAAAAAAATTCTTGTGAACAAAATCCTCGAATACATCATTGATAATCGGAACCGTATCGGCTACGTTAAGATTAAATTCCTGCAGCAGGAGCTTTGCCGTTTCCAGTTTCCCGCCTTTTATTTTAGCGGCAAACACCTTTATTACCATTGCATTGTAGTACTGCGGCTCAATGTGGAAATCTTCAATAATACTCTTCGCCAGTTTAAGGCTTTCCCGGAGGAGATAGAATTCAAATGCCTCTAATGCCTGCTCTTTAACCTCGTCCGGGGAAATGGAAAATTGCTGTAATAATTGCGCTGCGCGGTCAACGTTTCTTGTTTTGAGTTTCACCCGTATAATGGGGATAATAACAGGATTCGTAATATCGCCGGAAAGTTTAAAAACCTGTTTCAGCTCTGCGGCTTGGTCAAGCCTGCCGCTGTTAGTATATTCCATAAAATGGTCAACCAGTTTGGCATTGACCTGTTCACCCGTGAGTTTATAGGTTTGTATAATCTCTGCCGCAGGCTCAAACCGCTGTAATTTCAGCTTCAGCGATACAGCGAGAAATGCCGCTTCCTGGACTTTTTCCGGCTCTAATTTATATTCAAGGGCAATAGCCGCCGCTTCATCATACCGTGCCTCTAATATAAATTGTTTATAAATCCGCTGAACGATATCAACCAATGCAGGAGCTTTTATCCCGAATTCAGCAACAAGACGCCGGGCTTCATTTTCTTTGAGATTTCTCATCAGAAATTCAAACCCTTCAATAGCGGGAGGCGTTGCCTCTTCGATTGTTATCCCGAACTGGTTCTTTGCCGAAACAGCACCCTCGATATTATGGATAAAAATTTGCCGCTTTATATACAGAAGAACATTTTCAAGATAATCTTCTTTGTTTATCTTAAAGGTGTTTTTTAAGTTCAATGCATCGGGGATATTATTCTCACTAATCCGTTGTTTAAACAGGATTAATGCAGGTTCAAAAGCTAAAACAGCAGGAAGTTTGTACTTTTCGATAACCTTGAGTGCGTCTGTGTACCGTTTGTCTTTTATGTACAGATTAAATAGCCCTGTTGCGGCTTTGTCGGCAATCTCTTTTTGAAGCTTGAATTCTTGACAGACTGCAAGGGCATCCTGAAAACAGGATTTTGCAAGCAGTGATTCAACTTCCTGTTCAGCGTAGACAGCCGCCTGCTGGCGGTCGCCTGCTTTTAAGAAGTCCCGCGCCATTATGATCGGTGCTTTACTCACCTTTTCACTTACCGGTGGAGTTGGCGTCGGTGCTGGTTGTACCTTTTCAGCAGTCATAGGTTATTTCAACCACAAAGCACACAGAGATTATTTGTATAAATTACAATTTAATTGAATGCAGGGGTGACCAGCCGTCAACCTCTACTTCCCATAAACGCTTCTATTTATCAAATACTTTTCCACTTTTGGATATAACGGCTTGTTGTATCCAAAATCATTAAACGAATACGCATAGCCGTTCTTTATGACCAGCGGAATAAACGGAAAATTGACGGATGTAATGTATTTTTCCGTCCGTGCATCAAAAACATCGGTAAGGATTTCTCCACTTTTATTTGTCTTATACGTAAATACAAATATATACGTTCCGTCCGTTCTAATCTTCTGAACCGGTGCATACTGCCCGAAGTTTTTGGTTTTTTCCATCGCTTGTGTTATTCCTTTCATCGTTTCATTCTGAATTTTCTTCCGGATGTCTATCTGGGAATCTAACTTTTTTTTAATTGAATCCGGTAATGAAACCGGCTCATATTTTCGCTTGATTTCACTTTTTTTACCTTCAACAAAATCCACTAATGTAATGATATATTCTGGTTGGGCGCTCTTATTCCCCGTAAAATTTGCAGCAGAACACATAACCGTTTTATCATCTATTAATGACCAGTAAAAATCACCCCATCCGCAGGTATTATCCCACAAAATGTCCGATTGAGTTATAAAGTGTGCTTCCTTTTTCGTAAGGTATATCAATCCTGGAACAAATATCCCGGTGTTAAGAACCGATGGTTTAAAAACGCATAAGACAACAGCATTTTCTTCATTTAAAGCGGCAATATCTGATGAAATGTTATTAATTTCAAAACCGCTGTTTTTGATAAACTGATTAAAAACGTCATTAAACCTTAAATCCGCTTTTTTAACAAGAAAATTATCCGGATTAAAAATGTTATAAACAAGGTTATGAAAAGAGGGTGTATAACCTGCTGTTATAAATCCTGTCGGTGAAATTGTTACTACATTGAAAGAGTTTCCAAACTCACCTGGACCTTCGCCGGGACCGCCGATAATACATTTCGGCTTTCCGGACGAATCGTATACCTTTAACTTTTGCTCATCGAAGATATAAATATCGTTTTTCTCGTTTACCTGCAGTTGCATTGGATAAGCAAGCAGATATTCGCTCGGTAGATTTTCATCGCCAAAAGAAGTTACGAGCGTGAGTATTTGGGACTGCTTGCCGTCCGCTGCCTTTTGTTCACTTCCTGTCCTGACTTGCTGTGCAATCCCCCAGCTAACCGAAAAAATTAATGCCACTATCCACAGTAATATTTTTCGGTACATACATCCCTCAATTATTAATAATTAATTGCTTTATGCTTTTGTATTAATTTTTATTGGGCAGATGCCCCTACAGTATTAAATATTCCCTTTACGGCTTTGCGTTGATTTAATTCTCTGTGCACTCTATGGTTGATTAATTTTTATGTTTTTAACAATTCACTCATCGTATCGGTATATTTCAGTCCACTGCCGGTAATGAATATGACCACTTTATCCTGCGGTTTTATAAACCCGGAATCCCGTAATTTCTGTGCGGCAATGACTGCGGCACCCCCCTCCGGTGCGGCAAAGATTCCTGCATATTTCCCGGTTAATTTTACTCCCTTAATGATTTCTTCATCTGAGACGGTTATTGCTGTTCCGCCGCTTTCCCGCAGTGCGCGGAGCATAAGAAAATCCCCAACCGCCTTTGGGACACGCAAACCAGCGGCAATCGTCTCCGGATTCTGCCATTCCCCTGCGGATTCCGCTCCCTCGTGAAACGCTCGCACTATGGGAGCACACCCTTCAGCCTGCACCGTTACCATCCGCGGGCGGTGTGATGAAATCCAGCCCATCTCTCCAAGCTCTTTAAATGCCTTCCACATCCCGATGAGTCCTGTGCCGCCCCCGGTCGGATAAATGATAACATCCGGCAGAGTCCAGTTCATTTGCTCAGCGATCTCGATACCCATTGTCTTTTTCCCCTCGACGCGGTAGGGCTCTTTCAATGTTGAAACGTCGTACCAGCTTGCATCTGTTACTGTTTTCAGGTATTTCCCTGCATCAGTAATGCTGCCCTTTACAAACATTGTTTTTGCCCCTAATGCTGACGCTTCTGCTTTGAAGGTTTCAGGTGTCGACTCCGGCATTGCAATCATCACTTCCATCCCGCCCAACGCTCCATATGCCGCCGCCGCTCCGCCGGCATTTCCCGCCGTCGGAAGGCAGATTTTTGTAACTCCAAGCTCCTTCGCCTTCGAGAGAGCAGTGCTCATCCCTCGTGCCTTAAATGAACCCGTCGGATTCAGTGATTCATCTTTTACATACAGATTATCAATCCCTAAAACCTTCCCCAACGATGGTGTATAAAACAGCGGTGTAAATCCTTCTCCCAGACTTAAAATATTCTTTGGGTCATTTATGGGAAGCATCTCCTGATACCGCCATAATGTTTTCGGGCGCTCTTTCATCATTTCTTTTTTCAAATGAGCTTTTACCTTCTCTAAATCGTACTGCACAAACAACGGAGCACCACATTCGCATAAAAACAGCCGATGGTCGTCCGTATACGTCTTCCTGCATCGCGTGCATACAATATCGGTTAAAAATTTCATACCAATTTGCGTCCTTTTCAATTTCATCCCTACGCTTTTTATGTATCTTAATTTTTCTCTGTCCTCTGTGCTCTCTGTGGTTTTGATAATTGAGACCTTTGAAAAATTATGGAGTTTGGACAGATGATTATTCAAAACACCCACAAAACAAGTTTGTGGGTGCCACATAAATCCCGAGTACTCGGGACTGAAAACTGATTTTTTCAAAGGTCTCTAATTATTTTTTCATCCTGAGCAGTTTGTTTTTTATTAATGAATTCACCAATCCGGGATTTGCCTTGCCCCGTGTGGCTTTCATCACCTCACCGACAAAAAACCCGAATACCTTCTCTTTTCCGCTCAGATACTGCTCTACTTCTTTTGCATTGCGTGTCAGTACATCGTCAATTACCTGTTCGATTGAAGCAGTATCGGTTATCTGCTCGAGTCCTTTCTTCTTTATGATACTCTCCGGCGGCTCACCGGTTGAAACCATCTCAGGGAAAACTTCTTTTGCAATTTTCCCGCTGATTATATTTTTATCTATTAATTCCAGCAGACGGGTAATGTGTTGGGGAGGTACCGGGAATTCAGTTATCGAAATCTTCCGTTCATTGAGCACCATCAGCACTTCGCTCAGAATCCAGTTACAGAGCTTTCGGTAATCGGAATATGCTTTTGCCGCAGACTCAAAGTAGGACGCCAGCTCGCAGGTTGCCGTTATTATTTCAGCATTCTGCGCCGGAAGAGAATACTGTGAAATAAACCGCTCTTTTTTTGCTCGCGGCAGTTCCGGAATGGTGCCGGCAATTGCCTGAATCCATTCGGCGCTCACTTGCAGAGGAATCAAATCCGGCTCAGGAAAATAGCGGTAATCATCCGACCCCTCCTTCGTGCGCATCAGCACAACAGCATCACGAGTGGAATCATAGGCAAACGTTTGCTGTTTTATCGTTCCTCCGCCCTCAAGCACAACAATCTGCCGCTGTATCTCGCATTCAAGCGCCTTTTCTACAAATTTAAAGGAGTTGATGTTTTTAAGCTCCGTCTTAACTCCCAACGTGGCGGTACCTTCGGGGCGGACAGAGACATTTGCATCGCACCGCAAACTCCCCTCCTCCATATTGCAGTCGCTCACTCCTAAATATAATAAGACCTGCTTAAGCCGGGTAAGATATTGATACGCTTCTGCCGGGGAAGCAATGTCCGGCTCGGATACAATCTCAATCAGGGGAATTCCGCAGCGGTTAATATCTATCCTGGTGTACGTAATGTCTTCCCTTCCTTCCGGATGCATTAATTTGCCGGCATCTTCTTCCAGATGAATCCGGGTGATGCCGATGGTTTTCCACCCATCGTTAACCGGAATGTCAAGCCTGCCGTGCTCAGCCAATGGCTCTTCAAACTGCGAAATCTGATACCCTTTCGGTAAATCCGGATAAAAATAATTCTTCCGGGCAAAAAGCGACAGCGAATGCACGGTACAATCTAATGTCAGTGCGGTTTTCACCGCCAGCTCCACCGCATATTTATTCAGCACCGGCAAAACACCGGGCATTCCTAAACAGACCGGACACGCCACGGTATTCTGCTCCAGCCCGTACGAATTGGCGCAGGAGCAAAAAAGCTTCGTTTCAGTCTTTAGCTGGACGTGTACCTCAAGCCCAATGGTTGGTAGGTAGCGCATAATTAAATAATCAAAACAAGTTATGAGAAAAGGTCATCTTCAATTATGACCTGTTCTACGTTTTTCATATTTTATTCTTCTTTGAAATTTTTATTAAATATTTGTTAGACTTATTGTTTTCATACACGCTGTTCAATATATTTCCCCAATTTCAGGATGGTAGCCTCTTCGAAGTGCCTCCCTATAAGCTGGAGCCCTATCGGCAACCCGGAGGCGGTTTTACCGCACGGCAGGGCAAGCGCCGGCAGCCCAGCAAGGTTTACCGGAATAGTATAGATGTCATTTAAATACATCTCCAGCGGATTATCAACTTTTTCGCCCAATTTAAATGGCGGAGTTGGCGTCGTCGGCATCACAACCACATCGTATGATTTAAATGCCTCCGCAAAATCATTATAAATCAGCCGGCGGACTTTCTGCGCCTTCCGATAATACGCTTCATAATACCCGGCGCTTAACACGTACGTCCCCAAAATAATCCGCCGTTTGACCTCGTCTCCGAATCCGGCACCGCGGCTTTTTGTATACATTTCCTGTAAATCATCAGTATTCGGATGCCGAAACCCATACCGCGCGCCGTCATACCGTGCTAAATTGGATGACGCCTCTGCATTAGCTAAAATATAATATACGGCAACCGAATATGGAATATTCGGAAGTGATATTTCACCGACCGTGCATCCATCAGACTTTAACCGACCGACAACCTCCATAATTGCTGTGCGGATTTCATCATCGAGTCCCTCGCCAAACACAGCTATCGGCACAGCAATCCGAATGGTTTTTTTAAACGCATTGACATCCAACGATTCAAGCTCAACCGTATAACGGGGAACCGGCACATCTACGGACGTTGAATCCTTTGGGTCATAACCGGAAATATTCTCCAGCAGCAATGCTGTATCGAATACATTTTTCCCGAATGGCCCAATCTGGTCTAATGATGACGCAAATGCAACAAGCCCATACCGCGAAACACGACCATATGTTGGTTTCATTCCAACCACTCCGCAGAATGCCGCCGGCTGACGGATGGAGCCGCCGGTATCCGTTCCTAACGAAACCGGAACGAATCCCCCGGCAATTGCCGCCGCTGAACCACCGCTCGAACCGCCGGGCACCCGCTCCGGGTCAACCGGATTCCTGACCGGACCAAACGCCGAATTCTCAGTGGATGACCCCATCGCAAATTCATCCATATTCGTCTTGCCCACGATAACTGCATCGGCAGACAGTAATTTCTCTATTACAGTTGCATTATACGGGGATGTATAGTTCTCAAGAATCCGGGAGGCACAGGTTACCTGTTTCCCCTCTATACACAATATATCCTTCACGGCAATCATACACCCTGCAAGCGGTCCAGCAGTACCACCCGTTACTTTTTTATCAATTGCCCGTGCCCGCTTAACGCTCTCTTCGTCAAATACGTCTAAAAAAATATTGTACCGGTCATTCGTCCGAATATTCGCAAGTATTTCAACGGCAAGCTGTTCGCACGAAATGCCTCCGTTTTTAACGAATTGAAGTGTTTCCTGAAGTGTTTTCATAATCAAATTATTAAGCACATTGTTTTCATTGAAGAACTCTTAAGCGCATCTCTCAAAAAACAGTTTTCTAAAACGATTAAAGTGCTCCAAAAACTGCAGTTAAAACCGGGGCGTGTCCCCGTTCGAGGAATTTAATAACAGCGGATTACAATAGATACTGCTTGTCATCGTACTTCACTATCACAGTGTCTCAAAACTTGGTATTCTTACAGTATATCATCCATTTAAGGTTCATTATACTTCATGGGGCGGCTTTATCTTAGTCTCATCAGGTTTTTCTTCATCCTCGCCTGTAACAGTAATCTCGTCATCAACCTCCCGTGCAGCTTTCTTAAACTCCCGAATGCCCCTCCCCAGACCTCGTGCCAATTCTGGAAGTTTTTTACCGCCAAAGAGAAGCAATATCAGCAAAAAAATAAGTAGTATTTCTGTATTGCCTAAGCCAAACATAATAAGCTCCTTTGAAAAAATGCTGCCATTTTTTCTGTTTTAATAATGCGAGCAACCGATTACCGATACCAGCGGAGCATATAGACCGCTATTGCAACGCCTATTATCCCTGAAACATTCAGCGAA
>Ga0315291_10000117_pt1 | contig 89552 bp, 75 predicted proteins | sample YL17G12_20_MG_FD_203070 | JGI IMG/M metagenome (GOLD analysis project Ga0315291, IMG submission 203070) | Sediment microbial communities from Yellowstone Lake, YNP, Wyoming, USA - YL17G12_20 | ecosystem: Environmental > Aquatic > Freshwater > Lake > Sediment | place: USA: Wyoming | collected... | reverse complement strand
AAATAATAATAGAAAGTTATCAGCGCATATAACTTTCTATTATTATTTCTAAGGATCACGGATGTCCCGATAATTAGCGCGACCGTGGCAAGGAGCTGATTCGCGACACCGAACATCGGCCATATCGTTGATATGTCACCGTTGTAAACGAGGTACCCCCATGAAAATACGACCATGGCGCTTGTAATTATTATTCCCGGCTTCCATTTCGTGTCCCCGAAAGGTTTAATTGCCTTGCCCAGTATCTCTTGGGTTATATATCTTGCTACCCTTGTCCCCGCATCGATCGTCGTCAATATGAAAAGAGCCTCGAACATTATCGCGAAATGGTACCAGTATCCCATTAGAGATTTCATCCCGGGGATCCCGGAAAATATCTGCGCCATCCCGACGGCAAGCGATACGGCGCCTCCCGGACGTCCGATAATGTTCTCTTGCACCATTTTTGACAGGGCATCGATGTTAACAACGCTCATGTTCAACTTTGCGAAAACCGCCGGAGCTGTATTGATCGCGAAATAATCTCCAGGGAAAAGAACTGTTGCAGCAATTAAAGCCATTATCGCCACAAATCCTTCGATAAGCATCGCGCCGTAGCCTATCATCCGGATGTCTTTCTCATTCTTAACCATCTTCGGCGTCGTGCCTGACGATATCAATGCGTGAAATCCCGATATCGCGCCGCAGGCGATGGTTATACAGACAAATGGCCAGACTTTTCCGGGGATTATCGGACCTCCGCCGTGAATGAAAGGAGTGACAGCAGGCATCCTCAAATGCGGATGAACGCAGAAGATGCCTATGGCAAGAAGCGCGACTGTCCCTATCTTCAGATATGAGCTAATATAATCGCGGGGAGCGAGTAAAAGCCATACAGGCAGGACGGAAGCGAAGAATCCGTATATGACCAAAAGGATGACCAGCTGCTGCCTTGTGAACGTGAAAAGGAACGCAAAAGGCGAATGCTGGACATTGAACCCGAATATCACAGCGAGAAGAAGCATAGCAGTGCCCAGTATCGATGCCTCGAGTATGGCATCTTTCCTGAACATGTTCATGTAAACGCCCACGATCATTGCAGCCGGAATGCTAACGGCTATCGCGAAAGTTCCCCAAGGGCTCTGGGCGAGGGCATTGACCACGACTATCGACAATCCCGCAAGCGCGGTGACAATGATGAACAAAACGGCTATCGCAGTGGCGATCCCCGTCAATCTTCCGATATAATCCCTGGCAATTTTATGAAGCGATAGGCCATTATGCCTGACGGATGCAAAGAGTATCACATAATCATGGACGGCTCCGGCAAGGACCGCGCCGACTATTATCCATATCGCTCCCGGCAGGAATCCGAACTGGGCCGCAAGGACAGGGCCGATCAAAGGGCCGGCCCCCGCTATCGCAGCAAAATGATGTCCGAAGAGGACCCACTTGTTCGTGGGGTGGTAATCGTGGCCGTCATTTAATGTATATGCGGGCGTCTTTTTTGCGGGATCAAGCGCAAGGACTTTTGCCGACAAGAACGCGGAGTAATATCGATATGCGAGAGTAAATATACATAACGCAATTATCAATAAAGTCAGTGAGTTCACAAGAACTTTTTCCTTCCGATCAAAAGGTTGTCTATCCGCTTGTCATTATATAATGAAAGCCAAAGATTTGAATGTTTACGGAGCTTCTGCTTTAAAGCGGGGACATCTTTTTTGCATGGATTGAACCTGTGAATGTCCATTTTATTCGCGAGTTTCATGTTCGCTCCGCCCTTCATTCCGATGCCGCCAATATATCCGGCGCGTTTAGCTCGAACCATCAGCTTTTTGTCGACGCTTCCCCAGGGCCAGCAGATATGTTCAACTTTCTTGTTCAATTTGATCTCTATCAATTCCTTGGTAAGCGTCAGCTCATGCATTATCCTACTTTCGGATTCAGCTTCTGTCTCGAAACTGCCGTTCAACTTGCCGTGCTTTTTGACGATATCTTTAAGCTCAGTGATCGCCCCGGGCTTAAGCATGAAATCCCCGCCGCCGTGCTTTTCAACATAATCAGCAAGCTTGTTCCTCAGCTCCTTGTCATCAAAATATCTCCTTGCGCAAAGGGAAGGACCGGCCGGATAGATCGGGATTCCAGGCCTTGTGTCGCCGTCCGTTGCCCAGCCGATCTTTGTATTCATCCCGCCGTCATAGAAAGAAGTTATCCTCTCTTCTTCGAAGTATGCAGCATGCGTATGGCAGTGCGCCTGGATATCGATAAGCCCGCTTTTTTCCATTCCCCTCATTTCTTCCCAGCTAAGGAAGTCATCAAGCCCGCCTTTTGTGAAGGGAATTCTCATAAGAAGCTCGAAATTAGGCATAGGGCTCGATCGTTTAACTATTTTATCCTTTATGAAAGCGGTTATAGGGAAGACAGTCGCTTTCATGTTGTATTTTTTAAGTATCGGGTAGGCATAAATGTAATTATCGGCATAACCATCATCAAATGTAATAAGGACAAGCTTTTCCGGGATATCCCAGCCCTTGAGATAATTGAAGAATTCGGGAAGATGAAGCGACCTGTAGCCGGATTCAGCCAGGTATTTTATCTGCATTTCAAAGTTATCGGGGCTTATCGATATGGAATCTTCCGGCTCATGGTTGACATGGTGATACATCATCGCGGGGATACAGGAAAAAATGCTCATGTTATGCTTTCAGGAAGCTCTTGAACTCCGCGTATTCCTGCCTGGGCAGGGGATGCTTCTTGTTCCATTCATTTACAAGCACGCAAACCTCTTCCACTTCACTGTTCTTCATCGAAGGAAAGAGCGGGAGAGATACGGCAAGCTTTTCAAAGTGCTCGGTCTTCGGGAGTTTCTTGTAGTATTGCTTGAAGGCAGGCTGCTTGTGGACCGGCTTGAAGTGCATGCTGCACTCTATGCCGTTATCCTCCATGAATTTCACGAAATCATCCCTTTTATCGACGATCGTTTGGAATATGTGGTCGGACCTGATCGAGGTACCAAGCAATTTGTTATAAAGATCGAGAAGTTTTTTTCTAATTGCCGCCTCTTCATCTATTCTTTTTAAATAATCTATCCCTATAGCAGCCTGCACATCGGTCATGTTCATCTTCCAGCCGGGGAATTCGATCACATAATCCCAGCTTTTTCCGACTCTTGCATGCCATCTTGCCTTTTTCAACCATTGGGCATATTCCTTATTGTTAGTTACTATCATTCCGCCCTCGGCGCCAGAAAGGTTCTTTGTCGGATAAAAAGAATAACAAACAAGATCATTTTGTTTTTTGGACGCATCATCCCTGTGAAGCGCGTGAGCAGAATCGTAGATAACGCCCGGTTTCGAATTGTTAGAGATCAGGGAATATCTTGAACCGACCCAGGACTCGTCCAGCCAACCAAGTTCGCCGCCGGCATGTATGACGCAGCTTGCGACGGATACGAAAGTCATTGACGGCATGCTCACTTTTTTTGGGTTAAGAAGCTTCAAGCAAAGAAAAAGAGCAGAAGTGCAGGAATTGACAGCGACAGCGTATTTTGATCCGACAAAAGCACTGAACTCTTCCTCAAATCTTTCAACCAAAACCCACTGGGACAGGTATCCAGACCTGATGCAAGAGACAACAGCTTCGATCTCGCTGTCGGTAGAAGAGCGTTTATAAAAAGGAATTCTTATAGAAGTCGACATATTTTTTGATGCCCTCTTCGATGGATGTTTTTGGCCTCCACCCGAGCTTCTTTATCTTTCCCGCGTCACAGCAAAGCCTTTGTACTTCACCGGGACGGGGCTTAACATGGACTATCTTGCTCTTGCTTTTGGAGCATTCCTTTATAAGATGGGCGATCCTGTTGACCTTTATTGTGGTCCCGCTCCCAGCGTTAAAAACGCCTCTCTGATTGACGACCTTGAGATAGGCATTTACCGCGTCATCTACCCACATGTAATCCCTTTCCTGCTCTCCACTTCCGAAGATGTTCAGTGATCTGCCGGCAAGCGCGAGCTTGGTGAATATTGCTATGACCCCGCCGTAGCTATCGTCGTTCTGGTAAGGGCCGAAAGTATTGAAGTTCCTTAGTATCGCGATCTTCATGCCATAGGTGTCAATGTAAGATTTACACAGCCTGTCAGCCGCCGCTTTTGAAGCACCATAGGGGCTTTGCGCGTCCAGGGGATGCTCCTCGTTCATTTTCTGCTTTTGCGAGGTTCCGTACACCTCGGAAGTTGACGCGAACACTAGCTTTACGCCGTTCTTTCTGCAGAGCTCAAGGATGTTCAGTGTGCCGTTTATATTGATATCGATGGTTTCCTGCGGGTTATGTATTGACTTATCCACAGATATCTGGGCCGCGAGGTGGAAGCAAACATCGCACCCCTTGAAGTACTTGGCCATGTTCTGCGGGTATCTTACATCGACGAATTTCGAGTCGAAAGGATTTTCGCATGGGTGCATCATATTGTCCAAGGAGACGACCTTGTTGCCAAGGCTTTCGAGCTTCCTGCAAAGATGGGAGCCTATGAATCCCGCTCCTCCGGTTACCAAATAATTCGCCATTTCTCCTCCTAAAATCCTAAGACACTATTATAGACCGTTTCGATTTTTCCCGCTACAATTTTCCAGGTGAAGTTCTTCTCCATCAAGGCTCTCCCGCGTTCACCGAATACTTTTTTCTCGGCAGGATCCTTGATGAAATAAAGAAGCTTCTCGACAATTGTGTCGATGTCATAAGGATCATCATACAGCAGGCCTGTTTGCCCCTCGATGACTATCTCCGGTATCCCGCCGCGGGTAGAGGCGACTACCGGGAGTTCCATTGACGAGGCTTCGTAGCATACGGTAGGTGAGGCATCCTGGACAATCGACGGGACCGCGGCGATATCGCCGACGGCAAAGATGTTCTGTATCTCGCTCCTGTCGATATACCCTGTGAATATTATGTTGTCCTTTATCTCAAGCGATGACTTTTGCAGCTTCTTGATGAATGGCGTTATCTTTGTCTTGCCTCCGAAAAAGCTAGAGCCGGCGATAAGGAGCTTGACCTGCCTGATACCGAGGTTGACTACAAGGGTTTTTATCGCCTCAAGGAGTTCGAACGCGCCCTTATCCTCGGTCAACCTGCCGACATAAAGGATTACTGTTTCATCCGGCTTGATGTCGTATTTTTGTTTTAAGGAAGCGACCGTCTCGGCCTTGATCTTGTGCGGATTGAATTTGTCGGTATCCACGCCGTTCGAGACGACAAAGCATTTGGCGACAAATTCAGGGAACCTTTTTATGACTTCAGCGTCCACAGTGAACTGGCTGCACCCTATGAACCCGTCGATCAGGTCGAGATGTTTTTTTGCTTTTTTTCCCGGCATCTCCATCAGGTAATTATTGAAGTGGTGGAGGACTATCTTGATATCGCTGCCAAGATATTTCCTTAATATCGGGAGGAACCATGGCCTGTTCGCAAGATGAATGATATCCGGTTGTATTTCTTTTATCTGGTTTATTATCTCAAAGATATAAGGGAAATAGTTTTTTGTCGCCAGATGCCTGATCTTGATCTTAAATTCATCCCAGGAAGACTGGCAAATGCGGCGGTGCTCTGTTTTTCCGGCGGTCTCCTTGAGCGGCAGGTCGTCTATGCCATATTCGCAATTGGAGAAAATGTACGGCTTGTATTCCCTGAAAAGAGGCGCTGTCTCGGCAATTACGGTTTGCACGCCGCCCCCCCTTACAGGAGGGATAGGCAGGGAATTAGGAGCGATGATAGCTACTTTTCGCATACAGACCTGATCAGTTTCTCCGTTTCTTTCGTGAATCTTTTCTTGATATTCCTTGTGCTTTTTACCGCGTTCCTGCTAAGCCGTTCGATCAGCTTTATGTCGGCAAGATTAAGCATCTGTTTTGCGAGATCATCAACATCGACCAGAGCTCCCTTGACCAATAGCTTCCTGTCTTTTCTTTGTTCCCATCCGTCGATCCTGGCAGTGAGGCCGTTGTAACCATCTCTTGCCCATTCATTCATGGGCGGAGCATCTAATGTAACAACTGGAAGCCCGAGGGCAAGGGACTCGATGAACGGGATGCCGATGCCTTCCCATTTGCTGGGCAGTACGGAAACATGGCAGGAGCGGTAAAGTCCTATAAGGTCAGCCATGGTAAGGTCTTTTTCGACCACCCTTATCCTTCCGTTATCACTGATGATATCGCGGACCTTTTCAGGGTATTCGCTGATAGGCTTCTGTGTCTTGAGTATCAGAACTACGTCCCTTCTCTTTTGGCATACGATGTTGAAAGCCTTAACGACCGCAAGGGTGTTCTTCCTCCATCGCGCTCCACCGTAACCGGCGTTGTGGATGAACCTTATAGGCGGTTTTATCGTTTTTTCTTCAGGCAGGAAAACCTGGTCATCCACCGCCCACCGGATGAACCGGAGCTTCTTGAAACCGTATTTTTTCAGCAGATCATATGTGCACCCGACCGGGCACATCAGTACCGTGTTTTTCTTATAGGTTTCGAAATCCTCTTTCTTTATAGTTTCATAATTGATTATCATCACCGTGGCAACGCCGTTTTTCTTGCACCAATCCAGGACTTCCGGATCTTCCAGCCTGTCGGGGAAAAAGACCACATTAATGCCTTCGTTCTTGATCCAGCGGATGACCTTCCAAGGTTTTATCATCTTTGTGAAAACCAGCTTTTTATAGCCCCAATCCACGTCGTCCTTCATGTATTTGTTATACGCGAACACGAGGACATCGTGCTTTTTGCTCAAGCATTCTGACAGGAACCTTGACTGGTAAGGGACTCCCGTATTGTGCCAGTCGGAGACGATGCCGACTATAGGGCCTTTTTTCGATAGGCCCATTGAGGTCATGGTCCTTACTTCGATCTCGTTCTTATAGAAATAGAACAGGATAAGGAGCAGTAAAATGATCACGATAATCAAAAACATAATTGGGATTATACCACTCAATAGGAAGTTGGGGAATGGGTTAAGGGATAGATGCTGGTTCGAGAATGGGTGTTAGGTTTGGAGGTTTGGCCAAATCACTATTTCCAAACCCAACACCGAACTCGCTTCTAAACCATAACCGAACTTTCATTTGAAAAAGACTTAAGCAGGCATTAGAATGTCATATAGTTAAGGGGGTGTATTTATGGCAGAGAAAATAGAGACGAAAGAGAAGAAGGCGCCGAAAGAGAAAAAGATCGGGGTAGTGGCGCATTACTTCGGGAAGATCATGGTGGCGGCCATAAAAATGAAGGCTGGGATGAATGTAGGGGATATTATCCATATAAAAGGACATACAACGGATTTTGAACAGACAGTCGATTCAATACAGATCGAGCATGAAAGCGTTCAAGCAGTGAAAAAGGGCGATGATATCGGAATAAAAGTAAAGGACCATGTCAGGGAAGGCGACGAAGTTTTCTTAAAATAGAAACAGAGAAACATCACAAATTTGAAAAGCCTCGAGCTTAAGTACGGAAAGAAGAGAATTTCCTTAAAACTGGATGAAGGAAGGATACTTTCCGTTATAACCGGCAAAAAACTGCTCCCGCTAACGGACCCCCAGGAAAAGATCAAGAGGGTATTAAAGTATCCGATATCATCAAAAAGCTTTTATGAGACCATTGCCGCGGGTGAAAAAGTAGCGATAATCGTGTCCGATAGGACCAGGAACGTGGCTGCGACGGTGTTCCTTCCGGTGATCATCAATGAACTTAATTCAATCGGTGTCAAGGACAGCGATATTTTTATTGTTTTTGCGTGCGGAACGCACAGGCTGCATACAAAGGACGAGCATAAAAAAATAGTAGGGGAGGACATCGCCCGGCGTATCGAATTGACAGACCATGATTGCAGCGACAAGAACAACCTTGTTCTGCTTGGTACCACATCAAGAGGAACAAAAGTCGAAGTCAATAAAAGGGTCACCGAAGCCGACCACATTATCCTTACAGGCGCGATCACTTACCATTACTTCGCGGGGTACGGCGGCGGAAGGAAAGCCGTCCTTCCCGGCATATCCGCTTTCCAGACGATACAGTCGAACCACAAACTCTGCCTTACGAGTGAAAAAGCGAAGACCGGCATTCTTGCCGGAAACCCTGTCCATGAAGACATGGTTGAAGCTGCGAGGATGCTCGATCCAAACCTCATATTTAACGTGATAATGGATGACACGGGGCGGATATCATCAGTTTTTGCTGGCGACCTTGTTGAAGCCCATGAAGCCGGATGTGAGGCGTTGGACAGCAACTACAAAATAAATATAGAGAAAAAATCGAAAGCCGTTATTGCTTCGGCGGGAGGCGGAACTAAAGACCTTAATTTCGTCCAGTCCCACAAGGCGATGGAGAACGCCTCTTATGTCCTTGAGGAAGGCGGGACAATGGTTCTGCTGGGTGAATCTTCTGAGGGATTCTCTTCCGGTGAATACATGAAATACGTGAACCTTGCCTCGGCCGAAGCGATCGAGAATGAACTTAAAAGGAATTTCACGATACCGGGTCATACGATATTATCGGCTTTCAGGAAAGCGGAAAAGTTCAAGATCATCTGGGTTTCAAGGTTGGACCGCGAGGTTATAAGGAAGTTCGGCATCATACCTGCCGATGATCTGGCTGAAGCTATGAACCTAGCGGGAAATATGGAGCCTGCTTACATAATGCCGGACGCGTACAACACCTTCCCGGTTACAGGCTAGATCGATACTATCTTCAGCGTGCCCCAGGCGCCCATCTTGTCGTTTTTGATTATCAGAACGCCGTGAAGGCCCTTGATCTTCTTGGCAACATTAAGACCTTCCTCAATAGTGTCTTCATCCTTTACTACATTGCCGATGGCTGTGGCCGCCGCATCAGCAAGGGCGCATGATTTTGCTGTGACAAGGACAGCGTCCGCGGTGCCGAAAGATATCGAATGCCCAACAGTTCCGGCAGAAGTACATACTCCGAGAGGAGTATCCTGCGGCGATATCTCAATGGCTATCTTTTCGGAGAAAGGGGACTTGCCCGCATAAACTCCGATGTGCCTCGGCCTAGTGATCTTTACGAATATGTCCCCGCCGTTCTCTACTATGACCTCTTTTGAATATTTGACGAGTTTCTTGCCGACGGATTCGGCGATCGCGCCCGCCACAGCAGCCATGGGGCCGACGTTAGCCTTCCTTGCCGCCCAGGACATCAGCCTGACGATCTTCGGGGCAAGCATCGAGGGGGTGTATGGCTTGAAGGTCTTCGCGAATTTCGGGCTTTTTTCGATGTATGCTTCAAGCTCTTTTCTTACTTTTTTAAGTATTTCGTGGGCGGGTTCCGTCAGCGCCTTTTCCGCGAGGATAAGTATGTCCGATTCCTTTTCAATTACGGCGCTTCGCACCAAACCTTTTCCGCTTATAAGTTTCCTGTATTTGAAGTCCTGCGTTTTCATGAAGTTCAATTATACATTTATGTTATAATCTAGTCAATGAAACTCGGGATTTTGGCTGATATCCATTCGAATTTGGAAGCGCTAAGATGCGTCCTGGGTGCTTTGAAGGATATTGACGGCTATCTCTGCCCCGGTGATATCGTCGGATACGGACCGAACCCGAATGAATGTATTGAGATCGTAAGAGAACTGCGCTGCGGAGCGGTCGCTGGAAACCATGACCTTGCCTGTATCGGGATATTGGATCCCCGGCGGTTCACTGAAGACGCCAGAGAAGCCGTAAGCTGGACGATCAATATGTTAACAGAAGATAACAGAAAATTTCTTGAAACCCTGCCTTTGCGTCTTGAAGGCGACGGCTTCGAGATGGTGCACGGCAGCCTCCGAAATCCAGCAGAGGAATACATCATCGGCCTCAAGGATGGCGCGGCAACGATCGAATTAATGAAAAAAGAGATCTGTTTCGTGGGGCATCTCCACACATCCCTTGTGATCGTGAAGGATAAGGCAGGCAAATACGACGGATGGCAGCTGAACGACGGCGATATGGTTGACACGACAAAATTCGATAAGGTCGTCATCAATGTAGGGGGAGTAGGCCAGCCGCGCGATATGGATCCGAGGGCAAGCTTCGGCATTTACGACACAGAGAAGCATACGGTCGAGATCAGGAAAGTTGAATATAATATTATCGCTGTCCAGGAAAAGATGAGAAAGGCAAACTTGCCGGATTTCCTGATAGAGCGGCTCAAGTACGGAAGGTAAAGTTTACAGGACCCCTTTAGTTGAAGGGACCCCTTTTTTCCTCGGGTTGATCTCGCAGGCCTTTGAAAGCGTAACAGCGAACGCCTTGAATATCGATTCAATTATGTGATGCATGTTACTGCCGCGGATCAGGTTCACATGTATCGTGATGCCGGCGTTCAACACAAAAGCTTCAAAGAATTCCTTTACTACCTCAATGTCAAAGTCGACGAACTTTGTCTTTTGTATCGGAACCTTATAAGTCAAGTGTGGCCGGCCGCTTATGTCAATTATGACCTCTGCAAGTGCTTCATCCATCGGCACTTTTGATTCGCCGTAACGGACTATCCCTGCCTTTTTGCCGAGAGCTTCCTTGAAGGCCTGGCCAAGGCAGATGCCGACATCTTCAACTGTATGGTGGTAATCAACTTCAATATCGCCTTTTGCGGCCAGCTTAAGATCGAATATGCCGTGCTTAGCAAAGAGGGTGAGCATGTGGTCAAAGAACGGAATGCCGGTCTTTACGGCGCTTTTCCCTTTGCCATCGATGTTCAATGACAGGGAAATATTGGTCTCGCCGGTTTTCCGCTTTATTGTTGAAGTTCGCTTTGGCATTACGATTACTGCTTTTCGCCTTTCAAAATATCCTCATCATGCTTCAGCTTGCTTTCAAGTTCTTTGATCTTCATTAACATTCTTGCTTGTCCGGCGGCCGATAAGATCCCCGTGAAGATAACGCCGACAAGAATGGATATCAATATGACAAGCGAAAGAGAAACATCAAAGGACCAAATCAAAATTGAAACCTTCGTTGGAGCCGCATTTGACAGGGCAAACCAGGTAAAGAAAATGGCAAGGATTATCGCGCTGATCAGACTTTTCATAATTTTATCCCCTTTCCGGACATGATTATAATATTATTCGCGGCTTATAACAACCTTTGCTGCTGCTGATTTCCGGGCTTCACTATACCCAGATGCTTGTAAGCGGCTTCGGTTGCTACCCGTCCCCTGGGCGTCCTCTCCATGAATCCTATCTGCATAAGATAGGGCTCATACACGTCTTCGATGGTTTCCGACTCCTCCGATATCGACGCCGCCAGGGTCTCTACTCCCACGGGGCCGCCGCTGAATTTCTCTATGATCGTCTTGAGGAGTTTCCTGTCAACCTGGTCAAGGCCCAGCTGGTCGATGTCAAGGTTGTTGACGGCCGCCATTGTCACTTCAAGATCGATGTTGCCGTGAGATTTTACCTGGCTGTAATCCCTGACGCGCCTCAATATCCTATTTGCAATCCTGGGCGTTCCCCGCGCTCTTTTCGCTATCTCGTGCGCGCTTTCATCGCTTATCTTTATTCCGAGCACCTGCGAAGCGTGCTTTATTATGGTTACAAGATCCTTGATGGAATAGAACTCTAGCCTCGCGGTCATCCCGAACCTGTCGCGGAGAGGGGATGTCAGCTGGCCGGCCCTTGTTGTGGCGCCGATCAACGTGAACTTCGGCAGGTCAAGCCTTATCGATCGAGCGGACGGTCCTTTGCCGATCACTATGTCCAGGCCGAAGTCTTCCATTGCGGGGTAAAGGACTTCTTCAACGGCCCGGTTCAGGCGGTGGATCTCGTCAATGAACAGGATGTCAAAGTCTTTCAGGTTCGTGAGTATCGCCGCAAGGTCTCCGGGACGCTCTATGGCGGGACCGGATGATATTTTTATACTAACACCCATTTCATTGGCGATGATATTCGCGAGGGTCGTTTTACCAAGTCCGGGCGGCCCGTAAAGAAGGATGTGCTCCAGGGCTTCCCCTCTTTTCCTGGCCGCGTCCATGTGGATGACAAGATTCCCTTTTATCTTGTCCTGCCCTATGAAATTCGCGAGATTTTTCGGACGGAGGCCCACGAAAGCCAGGTCTTCTTCTTTGCGTTCAACTGTTATTATCCTTTCTTCTTCTTTCATCGCCTATCCTTTCTCCGGAATTCGCGGGGACTTTTCGCTGTAGTGCCTTTTATATTCATAATAACTTTTCATGACCTTCTGGACATAACGCTTAGTTTCGGAAAGAGGGATGCTTTCGATGAATTCATCAATATCGATGTTCGGTCCGACCTCACTTAGCCATTTGTTCATCCACTTTTTTACCCTCAAAGGCCCGCCATTGTATGCGGCCAGCGCCATGACCTTGTCATTATTGAACCTCTTCAGCAATTGGGATAAATAATAGCATCCCATCTTTATATTGGTGTCAGGATCATGCAGCTTGCTGGTGTAATAAGGTTTTATGCCGATAAGCCTGGCGACGCTGCGGCCCGTCGGGGGGATTATCTGCATCAAGCCCCGCGCATTAGCCCAGGAGAGGGTTTTCGGATTGAAACGGCTTTCCTCCCTTATTACCGCCAGAACAAGACATTCATCAAGCCCGAATTTGTTCGCATATTCACTTACATATCTATAATAACCTTTCGGGTAGGCAAGATGCCATAAAGTGACCGGCAGCTGGCCTGAAGTGCCCGATATTATCGCGTTATTGCAAAGCGCTTCCGCATATATGATCGATTCTTTTATTTGCCCGGCTCCAAGATTGGCCGTTGCTAAGGCAAGTTTTGCGGACATTTTCTTGTCCTCGGGGGAGATCGCGACGAGAACTGAGGCTTCTTTTGCCGCTTCTTCGTAAAAGCCAACTGCCATCAACTCCGCATATTTCTTGAAGTGTTCTCTCATGTCGAGAGCTTTAACTGAGGGGCTCTCTCCTGTGGCAGTTTTATCCTCAATGCCGGGCTCGAACGGCAAAGGCTCCTCAGCGAACGTCTGATCATCAGGAAAAGAGTTGGAAGCAAAAGGCCCTTCATTTATCATGTTCCCCGCATTTTGATCGACATATTTATCTTTCAGTTCCACGTTCGGTACACCGAGAGCTGATAATTTTTCCCTTGCCCTGTAGCCGTAGTAGGTATGGTCATATCTCCCGATCACGAACTGATAGGAAGATATCGCCTCCAACTTATTCCCCATTTTTTCCTGCGACATAGCTTTCCAGTATGCGCATGCATCCAGCCAGTCGCCGCTGGTGCAAGACCAGATAGCTTTTGAAAAGGCATCGCAGGCTTTGGGATAATCCTTTTTGAAATAATAAAGCCTTCCTATCCTCCAGAAAGCGTCATCCAGGAATTCGCTTTTCGGGAACTGCTGAACAAAACGATCATAATATTCCATGGCTGTATCTTTGAAATTGTTAGTTTCATAATAATACCCGAGGTAATATGCGGCATCGTCAGCATATTGTGAGGCAGGATAATTTGTCACTACTTTATTCAAAGAATCCAGCGCCTGATAAAAATAGCCCGCCTTGCCGTATGCAAAGGACAAATAGAATTGAGAGGCATCCGCAAAATCCCCTCCCTGCTGGACGCAGATCTTGAACCTCAATATCGCCGAACTCAATCTCTTTCTTTTGTAATCGCAGAGGGCAAGCTTAAAAAGGGCCTCTTCCCAAAGATCGCTTTTCTTGTAGTTCGTCACTATCTTTTGAAAAGTGGCTCCCGCAGAGGCGAAATCGCCGAAGTTATAAAAGATCAGGGCTTTATTATAAAGATCTTCGGCCGACGCCGCTCCGGGATAGATCTTGTATTGCGCGGATAAGTGATTGATCCTTAAAACAGCTTCTTTCACAAGTGGGCTCAAGGGATGGAAAAGGTTCACCTCGTGATATGCTTTTATCGCTTCCCTTGGCTTTCCCGCTTTCTCATAGCACTTGCCCAGGTTAAATCTTGCCTTATCAAGCGTCGCCAGGGAGGACCCTTCCATGATAATGGCCTTGTTCATTTCTGTGGCTTCGGTTAGTTTATTCATCTGGTACAGGCATTCCGCCTCTTTTATGCTAGATTCGGACCTTAGCGCGCTATCAGAGAGTACCCCCCTATAATAGTTGGATGCTTCTTCATATCTTTTTTTATTGAAATCAATTTCCCCGAGATAGAATTTGGCGTAATCGGATAGCGGAAAACCCGGCTTGGCGGAAAGAACATTAAGGATATCCCTGGCATATTCAAAATTCCCTTTTTTGATCAGGCAGTGCGCCTTTAGGAATAAAGCCCTGCTTGCCCAGGGTTCATTTGAGTTGGATATCAGCTTGTTCAGTTCGATTATGGAATCGTCATAAAATTTCCACTTATACAGTGTTACGGCGCGCTCCATCGTGCTGTTGCTTGCGCATAAGGAGGACATTGACAGAAAGAGAAGCAGAACGGCAAATAATAAGAAGATCTTCTTCATTTGTTCGAATTTTAGCACAATTACGAAGCTTTTGTAAGCGGAGCGTACTTGGCCATGAGGAGCTTTTCACCGGCGGATTCGAAATCGACCTGAATTATCAGCTCGCTACCCTTGCCGGACAATCCCATTATCTCTCCGGTGCCGAACTTCGGGTGATTGATGGTATCGCCGACGTTAAAGTTATACTCGATATCCTCGGCCGGCGCGTTTATCTCGATCTTTTCCTGCTCTTTTGCGGCCGCATCGGCCCTGATGAATTCCGAAGGGATCTCTTCAAGGAAGCGGGAAGGACCGTTGTACCAGTTCTCGCCGAATATCAATCGTTCTTCGGCCGAAGTCATATATAACCGATTCTTCGCCCTTGTCATCCCGACATAGCAGAGGCGGCGCTCTTCTTCAAGCTCCGAGGGCTCAAGCAGGCTACGGTAATGCGGGAATATCCCTTCCTCCATTCCGGCAATGAAAACAACAGGGAACTCCAATCCCTTCGCGCTGTGAAGGGTCATCAATGTGACCGCGGGAGTTGACTCGTCAAGTTTATCCAGGTCGGTCATCAAAGAAACCTGGATAAGGAATGCGAGAAGCGTGTTCTCGGCGGAATTTTTCTCGAATTCTTTCGCGACGGATATCAATTCCTTTATGTTCTCGACCCTGCTTATCGCCTCCGGGGAATTTTCTTCTTCGAGCTTCTTCTTGTATCCCGATTCATTGATCACCTTCTCTATCATCTCTGACGCAGTGAAATTAGGCAGGTCGAACTTGAATCCGTTGACAGAGTCGACGAATCTCTGGAGCGGCTTCTTGAGCTTCGGCGTCAGAACAAGCTTATCAACATCCTGGATGACCTCGAATATAGACTTATTCTCCTTTTCTCCAATTTCTTCGATCTTTTTCAGCGTTCCCTTGCCGACGCCTTCAAGAGTGTTCAATATCAGGCGTGATGCGCTTATGTTATCCTTGGAGTTAACTATCAATCTCAAATAAGCGAGAACGTCCTTTATCTCGGCCCTTTCATAGAACTTTACACCGGAAACTATCCTGTACGGGATGCCTTCCTGCATAAAGACCTCTTCAAGCACGCGCGACTGCGCGTTAGTTCGATATAAGATGGCAAACTCATTATACATATATTTGTCCGCAAGCTTCTTGATCTCACTTGTAATAAAGCGCGCTTCGCCGTGGGAATCTTGCGCCGTAAAATGCTCTATAAGTTCGCCTTCAGGGTTCTCCGTCCAGAGGTTCTTTTCTTTCCTAAGTTCGTTGTTGGCGATGACTTTATTAGCGGCATCAAGTATCGTCTTGGTCGATCGATAATTCTGCTCAAGCAGGATGACCTTGGCATCCTTATAGTCACGCTCGAAATTCAGGATGTTCCTGAAGTCAGCTCCGCGCCAGCCGTATATCGACTGGTCATTATCTCCGACGACGCAGAGATTCCTGTGCTTCTTCGCAAGCATATTCGTCAATGTATACTGCACCAAGTTCGTGTCCTGATATTCATCAACATTGATATACCTCAATCTATCCTGATAGGACTCGAGTGTTGCGGGGGAGCTCCTGAAAAGCTTAACGGTGAACATGAGCATGTCGTCAAAGTCCATTGCATTGTTCTTGAAGAGGGTTTCCTGGTATAACTTATAGGCCTCAACCAGTTTTTCGGAAGAGAAATCAAGTGCCGTAGCTTCGTATTCCTTCGGTCCCTTGAGCTCGTTCTTCGCCTTGCTTATCTTCTCAAGCACTACCTGCGGCTTAAACCTGTCGTCAAGATCAAGCTTCTTTATTATCTCCCGTATGAGGGATTCCTGGTCATCAACATCGAATATCAGAAAATCTTTCCTCCACCCGATCTTGTCGATATCGTGCCTTAATATCCTCCCGCATATCGAATGAAAAGTGCCTATCCAGAGCTGGCGCGACAATATCCCTGTAAGCCGATTAAGCCGGTGATTCATCTCGTTGGCGGCCTTATTGGTGAATGTGACGGCAAGTATATTGGAAGGCGGAACATTGTGTTCCTTGATAAGATAAGCGATGCGGTGGGTCAAGACCCTTGTCTTTCCTGACCCGGCGCCGGCGATGATCAAAAGGGGGCCATCGACGTGCTTAACGGCTTTCTGCTGTTCGGGGTTCAAGCTCTTAAGTATGGACATTGGAAGGCATATTATAACAAAAAAAAGCCCCGACTTAAAGCCGGGGCTTTTCATCAATATAGGATCAAAGTGCGGTCACAGTGCCCATTCTACTGCAACTGATATGGACTGAAAGAGGTTGGTGTCCATCCAGAACCTGTCCACCTCACCAAGAACTGAGACCGTCTTGTTCACGTCATATTTTACGCCAATACCGAATTCCGTATCGGTCTCTGAAACAGATTTAAATCCCTGGATTTTCCAGTTGTTCATCATGGCAGCCGCTATGCCATATACAGTCAGCTGCGGCTTGATCATCTTGCTTGCCGAAACGCCAACTGTGTTCATTCCCCATGTAAGGTGATTTGTGTTCATTGACGACAGATCAATGAATCCTGCAAGATCAAAGGGGTCATTGTTGACGATCTTAAGGATACTGTATTTCAAGCCCACCCCCAGGGCGCTCCCGGCATCGGAAATACTAAAGTCGCTTACGACTTCTGAACCCGTCCATAATTCACCGAACACGTCAAGGTCCTTGGTGATGCCGTAGGACAGCTTTGTGCCCAATCCCGCGAATGAACCGTTGGTGCCGTATTGTGAGAAGCCGACGGATGAGTACTGTACCTGAACAGAATAATTATCCTTTCCAACTGTAGGGGCTGTTGTGAGGATGCCAAAAGCAAAACACGAACTGGAGATCAAGGCTAAAGAAATTAGAATGAAAATTGATTTCTTCACGAAATATTTTCACCTCCTTAATTAAGGTAATTCTACAATGATTAAGTTCGAAGTCAAGGTTTGACAATCCGTGCCGCTCAATGTTAAAGTTATCGCTCTTATGAAGAAAAAAAATAAATTCGATGAGCTTATAAAGGTTGTAAGGCGTCTGCGCGCCCCTAACGGTTGCCCGTGGGACAGGGTGCAGACGCACGCAACGCTCAAGCCCTATATGGTAGAGGAAGTTTACGAAGCTCTGGAAGCCATAGATTCCAAGGATTACAAAAAACTGGCGGAAGAGCTCGGAGACATGCTCCTTCATATAGTAATGCAGGCTGAGATGGGAAGGGAAGAAAAGAAATTCACCATTGACGATGTCATCAGCTCCATTTCCGCGAAAATGGTAAGGCGCCATCCCCATGTTTTTTCAAGATCAAAGGTCAAAAGCGTTGAAGAGGTCTGGCAAAAATGGGAAGAGATAAAAGGGGAAGAACTGAAAGGGGAGAAGCATAAGAGCATTCTCGAAAGCGTCCCGCACGCGCTGCCGGCGTTATATCGAGCCGACAAGGTACAGCGGCGAGCCGCAAGAGTTGGATTTGATTGGAACAATATAGCCGGGGCATGGGACAAAGTGGACGAAGAGGAAAAAGAGATACTAAAATTGATGGGCAGGTCAAAATATCAGACCTCTAAGCCCAAGGTCAAACCAAAGACCGTCAAAAAGATCAAAGAGGAAATAGGTGATCTTTTGTTCGCAATAGTTAATGTTACCCGCAAATTAGATGTCGATGCAGAAGAGGCGCTTCAGATCGCCACTTCAAAGTTCATGAGAAGGTTCAGGGAGATCGAGCTTCATGCCAAAAGATCAGGAAGGCATATCAGCAAGATGACGCTTCCCGAAATGGACGCGGTGTGGAACGATATCAAAAAGAAAGAGATGAAAAGTGAGAGATGAGAGATAGGATCTTCACTTCGATTCAGAACAAAACACGTTTGAGCAAAATGAAAGAGGCGGTCATTGTGACCGCATCCAGCGACGAGTTTTTCCCGTGGCTTTTAAATCTCATAGGTTCGATCCAGAATAATTTTCCCGATCATCCGCCAATCGCGGTTTATGATCTCGGGCTCAAAAAATCATTCGTTAAGGAATTGAGAGCGATAAAAGATGTCGAAGTTTTTATGGTTCCGCCATTCACCCCTTTTTGGAGATCCTGCTATACGTGGAAATTATATGCTCTTAAAAATGCGCCGGCAAAGATAATATTCTATATTGATGCGGGCTGTGAAGTGCTAAAGCCTCTTGATGAGATATTCAGGATCATAGACAAAGAAGGTTATTTTTGCATAGACCAGAGGTATTGCGGGGAGGATTCTTATCTGAAAGAGATTATTCCTGAAGATTTTGCAAGGCGCCTTGGCATAAAGAATCTGAAAGAATTTTGCGGGGATAAATTATATTTCTGCGCGGGGATTTTTGGCTATAAAAGAGGCACTAGATATGAAGATTATGTTTCTGAAGTATTTGATCTTGCAAGAGAAGGATGGTCTATCGGATGGTCGCTGTGCGAGATGCATAGGAACATAGGGCGTGACAAGACAGATGTGATAAGAGATTGCAGGCTTTTTAGGCATGATCAGACTGTGCTAAATGCGGTTTTTTACAAGCACCTGAACAATCTCAAATTGCATGACAACACCAAATATGCCGATCTGAACAGATATTCCCATCCTGAGCAATTGATATGGGCCAGCAGACGGACCAATAGGACCTTGAAGTATCTGAGCCGCATAATTTATTCAAACAACCGCATATTTGCTAGATTCTTTCACGGACTATACTGCTTGTTTCTTATGAATAAATATAAAATCAAGAATACCGCCATATCAGCGAAATGACCCTCCCCGAGATGGACGCGGTGTGGAACGAGATCAAGAGAAAAGAGATGTGAGATGCGAGGTGTGAGGTGCGAAAATCCCATCTCTCATCTCCCGTCTCTCATCTCGTGCTATTCTCATTTAATGTATGCTTTTCCAATCTATGCTATAATCTTCGGGTTATTTAGAAAACGAGAGGATTGCTAATGAAAGACGCCTGGAAGAATTTATTCTTTTATCTATTATTTTTGCTGATAATAGTATCGCTTCTCGCGCCGCTATTCAGCAATCAACAGCCGAAATCTTCGGAGATAGCTTTCTCCGACTTCCTGAATAATGTCGATATCGGAATTGTGCGTAATGTGGCAGTGAATGGCGACATGATAACCGGCAGGTTAAAGAACGGCCAATCTTTCAGGACTAGAGCTATCAATTATCCGGCATTGGTGCCAACGCTGAGGGCAAAAGGCATCAGTATCAGTATTGAACAGCCGTCAGATTCAAGCTGGTTTTGGAACCTGATCATCCAGCTTGTGTTGCCGCTTCTTTTCTTTGCAGGCCTCTGGTGGCTTCTTATGAGGCAGGCCTCGGGTTCCTCAAGCCAGGCGCTTTCGTTCGGAAAGTCCCGGGCAAAGCCGCTTCAAGGAAAGATAAAGATCACATTTGCCGATGTCGCGGGCGTTGACGAAGCAAAGGAAGAGCTATTAGAGATAGTCGAATTCCTCAAAACCCCGCAGAAATTCCAGAAACTCGGCGCGAAAATACCGAAAGGTCTTCTTTTAATGGGCGCGCCGGGAACAGGGAAAACCCTTCTGGCAAGGGCTATTGCCGGGGAAGCGGGAGTTCCTTTCTTTTCGATATCAGGTTCCGACTTTGTCGAAATGTTCGTCGGAGTGGGAGCTTCGCGCGTTCGGGACCTTTTCATTCAGGCAAAGAAGAACACTCCCTGCATAATATTCATGGACGAGATCGATGCCGTAGGCCGCCATAGAGGAGCTGGACTCGGTGGCGGACATGATGAAAGGGAACAAACGCTCAATCAATTACTTGTCGAGATGGATGGATTTGATCCAAACACTAACATAATTGTTATTGCCGCAACGAACAGACCGGACATCCTTGATCCGGCATTGCTGCGGCCCGGGAGGTTCGACAGACAGATAGTATTAGACAAGCCGGACCTTAACGGAAGGCGAGGCATATTAAAAATACACGCAAAGGGAAAGCCTCTGGCGAAGGACGTTGACCTGGATATTGTCGCAAGAAGGACGCCTGGATTTACCGGAGCGGACCTTGAGAACGTATTAAATGAAGCAGCTATCCTTGCCGCTCGGGCGAATAAGAAGCAGGTGACTATGAACGAGACAAGCCAAGCCATAGACAGGGTAATAGCGGGACCAGAGAAAAAAAGCAAGGTGATATCCGACAGGGAAAAAGAAATAGTCGCATACCACGAAGTCGGGCACGCGCTACTTGCAAGGACGCTTCCTCATGCGGATCCGGTCCACAAGATATCGATACTCCCGAGAGGGCTTGCTCTGGGATATACCCTTCAGCTCCCGCTCGAGGATAAGTACCTTGTGACAAAAAGCCAGGCAATTGACCAGGTGACAGTTATGCTCGGAGGCAGAGTAGCCGAGGAAATGATATTCAACGAGCTGACAAGCGGCGCGCACAACGACCTGGAGCATGCGACTGAAGTCGCGAAAAGGATGGTCTGCGAATTCGGCATGAGCAGGCTGGGGCCGAGGACTTTCGGCAAACGGGATAGGCAAGTATTCCTGGGACGCGACATCGGCGAGATGAGAGATTACGGCGAGGAAACAGCGGATGCCATCGACAAGGAAATAAGGCACATAATAAACGAATGTCAGTCGAGAGCAAAAAAAATATTAACTGAAAACAGGAGCAAGCTCATCGTGATAGCGAAAAAAATGATGGAAGTCGAGACTCTCGAAGGAAAAGAACTGGAGAAGGTGTTCAATGATCTGGGGCTTAAAGCCAAAACCGCGCCCCTAATAAAGCAAAGCAACCCTAAAAAAACATAGGCAGCTATTTATCACAGATATTCTCTCAGGTCCTTGCTTCTGCTCAGGTGTTCCAACTTCCTTAAGGCTTTAACCTCTAACTGACGTATTCTTTCCCGAGAAAGCCCGAATTTCTTTCCAATCTTATCAAGAGTCATCGGTTTTTTACCGTCCAGGCCGAAGCGCGATTTGATGATGGTTTGCTCCATTTTAGAAAGCGAAGATATAACTTTTTTAAGGTCTTCCCTCAGCAACCCACGAAGCAAAACTTCATCGGCATCCTTAACAGCCGTGTCTTTCACGAAATCGCCAAGGCGCGAGGAATCCTCATCGCCGAGGGGCATTTCAAGAGAAACAGTTTTTTGAAAGACCCTCATTATATCCCTTACTTCGTTCGCAGGTATTCCCGCTTCTAACGAGAGCTCTTCTTCGGTCGGGCTGCGCTCAAGTTTGTTCATAAGCATATTCAACGCATTTATGACCACGTTTTTTTTTGCTTCCATGTATACCGGTATTCGTATCGTGCGCGCCTGGTCCATGATAGATCTCGTTATGGCCTGGCGGATCAACCACGTCGCGTACGTGCTGAATCTACACCCTTTCCTGTAGTCAAATTTTTCAACGGCCGTGATCAACCCAAGGTTGCCTTCCTGGGTAAGATCATTAAGTTCAAAGAACAAATTTCGGTTGTAATTTTTTGCGATATAGACGACAAGTCCCAAGTTTGAATTGATCAGCTTGGACTCAGCTTCCAACTTATCCTCTAACGTATACTTTTTACTTCTGCTATGCATCCTCATCGAGCATTCTCTTTCCTCTTTGGCGGAAAGAAGCGGATATTTGCATGTTTTATTTAAAGACCTCCCGACAGCAGTATTGACGCCAGCGCCCCTTATCAGGGGCTTAGCGGCAGGGATCCGGTTAAAAGCAACCTTATTTATACGAAAATTTACCATAATTGCACTGTTCAATTATCGTTAATTTGAGGAGGAAATTTCATTATTCGGACATGAACGGTATATGTTATAATCAATGCATGATATTCGGATTTGGGAAAAAAGCCGAAATAACGGGTAAAAAACAAAGTAAACCTGAAGAAAAACCGCAAGTCGAAGAGAAGGTAATCGAATGCGTCCCTAACTTCAGCGTCGGGCATGACAGTTCGGTAATCCACAAGATAGTCGATTCAATAAGGAAGTCATCTGTTGATGTTATAGATCAGTCCTATGATGAAGACCATAACCGCCTTGTAGTAACATTCATCGGAAAACCGGAAAATGTCCTTAACGCCGCCTATAATTCCATCGAAACGACATCAAAGCTTGTTGATATCAACAAGCAAGTCGGCGTCCATCCATTCATCGGAGTGGTTGACGTTGTGCCTTTTATCCCTTTAAAGGGCGCGAAGATGAACGACTGCAGGGACCTTTCGAAGATACTTGGCAAGATGGTAGCCGACAAGCTAAAGATACCTGTTTATCTTTACGGGGAAGCGGCGAGGAATGATAAGTTCAAGCATTTATATAACATTAGGCACGGCGGGCTTAATCACTTGAGATCGGCTATATCAACCAAAGATTTCAAGCCTGATTTCGGCGAACCAAAAATCCATCCGACTGCCGGAGCGGTTGCGATCGGAGCGAGGGATTTTCTTATCGCGTTTAACTTCAATCTGGAAACAGATGATCTTCAAGCCGCTAAAGATATAGCGAAACGCATAAGGGAGAAAGACGGCGGCCTTCCGGGAATAAGGGCGCTGGGTGTCCCTCTGCAATCGAAGGGGGTAGTACAGGTAACGATAAATGTGACCCATTATAAAAAGACAGGGCTCAAAGCCCTTATGGACAGGATGAAAAAGGAATGCGAGTCCAGGAAAATATCGATACGCAACACGGAACTTGTCGGGCTTGTCCCGAAGGATGCCACATTCCCCGGGATGAAAGAATACCTCTTGCTGGATGACTATGACGAAGGAAAGATACTGGAAACATATCTATGAGCGAAGAACTCTCTAAAGTATACGAGCCGAAGTCGGTGGAGGAGAAATGGTATAAGATATGGGAGCAGAACGGCTACTTCACTCCCGATCCATCCTCAAAGGCAAAACCGTTCGTAATGGTCATCCCGCCGCCTAATATCACGGGCTCTCTTCACATGGGCCACGCGCTTGATAATACCATCCAGGATATTCTAATAAGGTTCAGCAGGATGAAGGGAGAAAAGACCCTATGGGTGCCGGGAACTGACCATGCCGGTATCGCGACCCAGAACGTTGTCGAGAAAGAGCTGGGCAAGGAGAAAAAACGGAAAGAGGATATCGGCAGGGAAAAGTTCGTCGAAATGGTATGGAAGTGGAAGGAAAAATACGGCGGCCAGATAACTATGCAGCTTAGAAGGCTAGGCGCATCATGCGATTGGACAAGAGAGCGCTTCACTATGGACGAGGGACTTTCCCGTGCGGTCAGAAAAGCATTCGTTTCCTTGTATAACGACGGGCTGATCTACCGCGGGAAGAGGATAATCAACTGGTGCCCGAGATGCAAAACAGCGATATCCGATATCGAGGTGGAATACACGGAAGAGAACGGCAAGCTCTGGTACCTGAAATATCCCGTCGAAGGCACAAAAGATTTTGTCACTGTTGCTACTACAAGGCCAGAGACGATGCTTGGCGACACGGCTGTTGCTGTAAATCCTAAAGATGAAAGATATAAGCATTTCATCGGAAAGATGCTCGTTCTCCCTCTGGTTGGAAGAAGGATCCCGGTAATAAAAGATGATTTTGTTGATCCTTCTTTCGGAACAGGCGCGGTCAAGGTCACTCCAGCGCATGACCCGAATGACTACGAGATCGGCCTGCGGCACAACCTTCCTCAGATAATAATGATGCATCCGGACGGAAAGGTGCATGTAAGCCATTTCCCGAAAGAAGAGCAAAAAGATATCGCTTCTTATGAAGGAGTTGATCGTTTCAAGCTGAGGGATGTCATCGTTGCTGACCTCGAAAAGGGCGGATATCTTGAAAAGATCGAGGATTACAAGAATAAGATCGGAAGATGCTATCGCTGCAAGACGGTGATCGAGCCGTATCTCTCCGACCAGTGGTTCGTCAGAATGAAGGACCTTGTGAGGCCTGCCATACAAGCGATCGAGGACGGGAAAATCAATTATATTCCCGACCGCTGGACGAAAGTTTACATAAACTGGATGGAGAATCACCGCGACTGGTGCATATCCCGCCAGATATGGTGGGGACATCGCATCCCGGCTTGGAAATGTGATCAAGGGCACATAATCGTTTCGGAAGAAACGCCGAAAAAATGCGACAAGTGCGGAAGTACAAAACTTACCCAGGACCCAGATGTGCTCGATACGTGGTTCTCATCATCATTATGGCCATTCTCAACGCTGGGATGGCCAGACAATACTAAGGACCTCGAAGCATATTATCCTACAAGTGTTCTTGTCACCGGCTATGACATAATCACTTTCTGGGTTTCAAAAATGATAGTGATGGGCCTGAAGTTCATGAAGAAAGAGCCTTTCTCGAAGATATTCATCCACGGCCTGATAAGGGATGTGACAGGTAAGAAAATGAGCAAATCTCTTGGCAATGTGATAGATCCGCTCAACGTGATCGACAGGGTGGGGGCCGATGCGCTCCGCTTTGCCTTGATATCGTTGATCTCCGGACAGGGACAGGACATTAAGTTATCGGAGGACAAAATTACTGAGGCGAGGAATTTCAGCAACAAGATATGGAACGTGGCGCGTTATATCTTGGGAAAAAGTAAAAACGAAAAGGGAAAAGGGCAGTCATTTGCGGACAGGTGGATCTTGAGCAAGTTCAACAGGACCATCGACAGCATCACCGGCAAGCTTGAAGAATTTGACCTAGGAGAAGCGGCCAGAAAGCTCTATGATTTCGTATGGAGCGAGTTCTGCGACTGGTACCTTGAGATGTCAAAGATAGACGCTTCGGACAAGGTGCTGGTCGAGACATTTGAGGGCACATTAAGGCTTTTACATCCGTTCATGCCTTTCATAACAGAAGAAATATGGCATAAGTTGGAGACGCGAGATGCGAGATGCGAGACGATAATGCTGTCAAAGTGGCCGAAAGCGGACAAGAACTTGATAAGCGAAAGCATCGAGGAAGAAATGACTGTCGTCAAGGATATTGTCAGAGCAATAAGGAACATCAGGGCAACGCTGAATATCCCGCACTCGAAGGAACTTACCGCGCATGTCGTAACGGAGAAAAAAATCGGCGCAGGACAGGTTGAATACATTAAGTCACTTGCAAAGCTTGAAAAGATCGAGATCACAGCAAAGATAAGCAAAAAGATCGAGGGTTCCGCGGCAGCTGTCCTTCCGGATATCAGTATCTATGTTCCGCTAAAGGGGATAATCGATCTCAACAAGGAAGTGGAACGCCTCAAGGAAAAAACTGCAAAGCTCGACGGCGACATAGCCCAGATAAAGGAAAGAATATCAGCAGGCAGGAATATACCGGAAGAAGTGATGCTCGAATGGAAGGGAAGAGAAGAGGAGTTTTTAAGGCAGAAAGAAATGCTTCTGGGTCAGATCAAGTCTCTGACGGCGTGAGTTTCCCCATATCTTTTACGACCTTCCAGATCCTTTTTATCTCAGTGGTCCTTCCGCTTGTATCATCTATGTTCATTAATAATCCGTTGAAAAGGCCCGGGCCCTGCCTTTCCGGTTCAAAATGTTCGGGTATGGAAAGCAGGAACCGTTTTATTATCTGTTCTTTCTGCACTCCTATCACGGAATCATAAGCTCCCACCATTCCCACATCCGTTATATATGCTGTACCTTTCGGCAATATCCTTTCGTCGGCTGTCTGGATGTGAGTGTGCGTCCCGATAACGGCAGAAACCTTTCCGTCAAAGTGCCAGGCGAACGCGTTCTTTTCTGATGTCGCCTCACCGTGAAAATCGACCAGTATAATCGGCGTTTCGGCCTTCATTTTCGGTACAATGGAATCCGCCATCTGGAATGGGCAGTTTATGCACGGCATGAAGACCCTTCCAAGAAGATTGGTGACGCCGTACTTAACTCCCTTTGACGAGAATATATCGGATCCTTTTCCAGGAACGCCTTCAGGATAATTCGCAGGCCGTATGAGATTCGGGCAGGAAGAAATGTCAGGCAGGAATTCTTTCCTGTCCCAGATGTGGTTGCCCATCGTTAAGACGTCAATGCCCATTTCCATGAGCTCATCGTAAACTTTTTTGGTTATCCCCACTCCCGCAGCGGAATTCTCGCCGTTAGCCATGATAACATCCGGCGAGAACTCTCCCTTTATTTTCGGGAGCAGGTTCCTTACGATGGAGCGTCCCGGACGCCCAACTATGTCTCCGATGAATAATATCTTCATTTTGCCGTATCCGTTGCCCTTGTTTCCCTAATGACCGTAACTTTTACCTCTCCCGGGTATTCAAGTTCGGCCTCTATCTTTCTCGCGACATCATACGCCAGCTTTGTCGCTTTTTCATCATCAAGCTTGTCAGGCTGGACAAGTATCCTTACTTCCCTTCCTGCCTGGATAGCGTAACATTTTTCAACGCCCTCAAAAGATAAAGCGACCTTCTCAAGGTTCTCAAGTCTTTTGATGTATGCTTCCAGCGTATCTCTTCTGGCTCCCGGCCTTGAAGCTGATATTGCATCTCCTACAGCCACTATGACAGCTTCCGCGGTTCTTGCTTCCTCGTCTCCGTGGTGAGCGGCGATAGCATGAAGGACTTCGTCTGATTCCCCTGCTTTCTGCGCGAATGTCACGCCGAGCTTGGTGTGCGTTCCTTCGGTTTCCTGGTCTATTGCCTTTCCAATGTCATGAAGAAGTCCGGCCCTTTTCGCCAATTTGACGTTGACTCCCAGTTCAGCCGCGATCATTCCGGAGATCTTTGATACTTCAATGGAATGCTGAAGAACGTTCTGCCCGTAGCTTGTCCTGTACCTAAGGCGCCCCAGCATCTGGATCAGTACAGGCGGGAGACCGTGGACGTCCGCTTCAAAAGTGGCGCGCTCGCCGTGCTCCCACATTGCTGCCTTCAATTCTTCTTTTGACTTGTTGTACATCTCCTCGACCCTGGCCGGGTGTATCCTTCCGTCGGCAATAAGCTTTGTGAGCGTCAGCCTTGCGGTTTCGCGCCTCACCGGATCGAATCCCGATATGATGACCGCTTCAGGAGTGTCATCAACTATCAGGTCAACTCCTGTCAGAGTTTCAAAAGCCCTGATATTCCTTCCTTCGCGTCCTATGATGCGCCCTTTCATTTCCTCGTTCGGCAGCTCCACCAGAGTGACGGTGGATTCAACCACATGGTCAACCGCGCATCGCTGTATGGCGGTTGAGAGTATCTCCTTCGCCAATCTATCCGAATCCTTTTTAAGCTGCTCTTCTTTTGCCTTTATTAATAATGCCGATTGGCGGTCAACATCCTTTTCAAGGTTCTTTAAAAGCGTTTTTATCCCTTCCTCGCGGGTTAGGCCGGATACTTTCTCAAGTTCCTTCAGGTGCTTCACCCTTAGCTCTTCAAGCAAGACCTTCACTTTCACTATGTCATCTTCCGCGGATTTCAGCTTTTTCCTTGCTTCCTCGATGTTCTTTTCCCTTGCATCTATGCTTTCCTCCCGCTGAAGCAGCCTTTTTTCAAGATTGAAAAGCTCACCTTTTCTTTCCTTTGTCTCTTTTTCAAAATCCTGTCTTAACTTGAGCGCCTCGTCCTTTGCCTCAAGTATCGCTTCCCTCCTCTTTGTTTCCGCATCGCGCTTGGCATCTTCCATGATGCGCTTTGCGGTTTCTTGGGCGACTCGGATCTTTTGCTCCGCCATGCTCCTTCTGATCACTATGTACGCCACCAGCAGCGCAAAAACTATTACTGCCAGCAGCAAACCATAAACAAAACCTGCTAGATTCATTTAACTCGACCTCCTTACATTCGACTTCGCTCAGTATTCATTTTTTCTTTATTTCGATCGCTTCTTTTTTCGGCGGGTTCGAAATGTATTTCCTTAACTCGCCTTCTATCTTCTTTGAAAGCTCCCTGTTCTCCTGCAGCGCTTTCACGCTGTTCTCCCACCCCTGTCCCAGCTTTTCTTCCTTGTAAGTGAACCACGCACCGCTTTTATCGACTATTCCAGTTGAAATGGACGTGTCCAGGAGATCTGCGGATTTCGAGATCCCCTCGCCGTGGATCAAGGTGAATAACGCCTCTTTGAACGGAGGAGCTACCTTGTTCTTCACGACCTTGACCTTCACCTTCGTGCCGATTATTTTATCGTTCTCCTTTATCTTCTCGCTCGCCCTTACCTCCAGCCTTACGGAAGAGTAGAACTTGAGCGCCCTTCCGCCGGGGGTCACCTCGGGATTCCCGAACATTATCCCGACCTTTTCCCTAAGCTGGTTTATGAATATCATAACGGTCTTTCCTTTGCTTATGACGGCCGTTAGCTTCCTCAATGCTTTTGACATCAATCTCGCCTGAAGGCCTACCTGGAAATCGCCCATCTCCCCCTCTATTTCCGCTTTAGGCACAAGTGCTGCTACCGAATCGACAACTATTATGTCGACCGCTCCCGATCTGATAAGGGTTTCAGCTATCTCAAGCGCCTGCTCGCCGTAATCCGGCTGGGAGATCAAAAGATTGTTTATATCAACTCCAAGTTTTTGGGCATACACGGGAGACAGGGCATGTTCCGCGTCAATGAAAGCGGCTATCCCCCCTCTTTTTTGGGCTTCCGCTATTGCCTGCAGGGAAACCGTGGTTTTTCCTCCACCTTCCGGCCCGTATATTTCTATTACCCTTCCTTTCGGGAAACCTCCGACACCCAGTGCAATGTCCAGCGAGAATACGCCCGACGGTATTACTTCAATGTCGAGCTTTGATGTCTTGTCCATCCTCATTATGGAACCTTTACCCCAGCTCTTCTCTATCTGTGTTATTGCCGAATCCAATGCTTTCTTTTTTTCATCTGCCATTTTATTTCCTCCTTTTATATTTTGCCTGCGTCATTCTGAACGAAGTGAAGAATCTCCCTGCTTTTAGAAATGCAGGTCCTTCGCTACGCTCAGGACGACAACCTAACCTGTTTTATTTCCTCATAAATCGGGCCGCTCCGCCTGAGCGTGCTCTTCATTACGGAAATATGTTCCGCCGTAAAACCGCCGAACTCTGTCGTTGCATTTTTTTCCATGAACTTGCCCAACGGCTCTGCGTCTATCTTCTCTTTGATCCTCCCGATCGTCAGGTGCGGGGAGAATTCCCTCTCCTCTTCTTTTCTGTAGCCCTCAGACGAGAGCCGGGCATCTATCTTTTCGGCGAGTTCTTTAATCTTGTCACTGCCTTCATTGATGCCTACCCAGATAACTCTCGGGTGCTTCGCGTTTGGAAATACTCCCAGGCCGGCAAAGTTCATTTTTATCGATCCGAAACCCTTTGCAAGGTCCGCGACAGAGCTGATCATACCGTCCACTTTTTCATCAACCACCCATCCCAGGAACTTCAGGGTTATGTGAAGGTTCTTCTTGTCCACCCACTTCAGAGGAGAGAGCGTGAACTTCATTTCGTCGATGGACTTTTCAATGTTGTCCTTTATATTCTCCGGTATCTCTATCGATATAAAGGCCCTCACAATTCACATCTCCCATCTCTCATCTCGCATCTCATATCTTGTGCAATACCTCTTCTCCGCCGAGGTGCAGCCAGAGTAAACCCAGGGCTGCTGCGGCGGCCTTCTCCCTTATTTCTCCTCTTGTTCCCGTAAGGTGCAGTTCCTTGAAACTGGTTCCCTGATCCGATGCAAGCGCGATGTAAGTAAGCCCTATAGGCTTGGGCGGCGTCGTGCTTGTCGGCCCCGCTACTCCCGTGGCGGACAGCCCTATATCCGTCCTGTATCTTTTTCTTATGCCCTCCGCCATTGCCACGGCAACATCTTTACTGACGGGGCTTTCCTTTGCTATCAAGCTGGCAGGGACGCCCAGTTCCATGACCTTTATCCTGTTCGTGTAGCTAATTAAGCCGCCTACAAAGAATTCTGTGCTCCCGGGCTGGCTGGTCAGTTTGCTCGAAATAAGGCCCCCGGTCAACGATTCGGCGACAGCGACGGTCTTTTTCGTTTTTTTTAAAAGCTCGGCCACTTCCGTCTCTGTTGTCTTCCCTATGACGGAAAGCACTCTTGTAAAGAAATCTTCAAGCTTTATTTCTGACTCAGCCATTTAGCAACTCCCGGTTCTTAATGAAATATTCGATCCCTGAAACTACCGCCAGAACAACGCCGATCCATAAGACCAAAGCCCCGTACGGCAAATTCAATATCAGCATTGCGACCGCTACATCAAGAAAAGCTGTCTTATACTTACCCAGCGTATCTGCAGCAATTATCTTGCCGGACGAACTTGCGGCAAGCCGCAGCCCGATCACTGCCATGTCCCTTACGATGATTATTATCACCGGGATCGACGATACCGATCTTATCTCAACCAGACATAACAGGGCCGAGATGACAAGTATCTTGTCCGCGAGAGGGTCCATGAATTTGCCTATTACCGTTTCCTGTTTCAGCCTTCTCGCAAGATAGCCGTCAAGCGCGTCGGATGCCGCTACAACGGCGAAAATAACTACAGCAATAATATTGCCGTGAGGAATTTGAGGCGATAATAAATAATAGACCAGGAGGGGGATAAATATTATTCTTAAAAAGGTTACCGAATTCGGCAGGTTCAAGTAACAAGGATACCGGAAAGATCATACGGGCCTGACCCCGTTACCTTGACAGACACGATCTTTCCGTTCGGAACACATTTATTTAGCTTTACAACGCCGTCGATATCCGGCGCATCCATGTAGGAGCGCCCGATATTCCCTTCTGCCAACACCTTGATTATTTTACCAACCATATTCTTTAGAGACTTTGCAGAAATCGCGCGTTGCAAGCGCATTAACTTATGAAACCTTCGATCCTTTATCCGCCCGCCAATTTGATCCCCCAACTTGGCTGCGGGAGTACCTGATTCCCTGCTGTACCTGAAAACCCCTAGTCTCTCAAACCTCTCTTCCTCGATAAATGTCTTTAACTTGTTAAAATCGGAACTGGACTCATTAGGATAACCCACGATAACAGAAGTCCTTATAGCTATCCCCGGTATTTTCCTCCTTAATTTCTCGATCAGAACCTTGATCCCTTTGGCGGATATCTTCCGCCTCATGGACCTCAGGATATTATCACAGGAATGCTGGATTGGCAAGTCAAGATATTTGACTATTTTGGGCTCTTTTGCCATCACATCTATGAGCTCATCGGTCACATGGGCGGGGTGGGCATACATGATCCTTATCCATTCCAGCCCCCTTATAGCCGCCAGCCTCTTACATAATATATGTAAGGAGGGCCTCCTATAGATATCCGTGCCGTACATGGTCGTATCCTGGGCTACAAGTATGGCCTCCTTAAGGCCTGTTTTTACGAGGTTTTTGACCTCGCTCACTATCGAGGCCATCGGCCGGCTCTGATATTTGCCCCTTAAATTGGGGACTATGCAGTAGGAACAGCGATTATTGCAGCCGTCCGCTATCTTGATATAAGCATAATAATTCGGGGTCGCTTTAAGCCTCGGCGTCTTATGGGTGAATAGGCAGTGGGTGCCTTCAAGCATCGATATTTTCTTCTGTTTTCCGAGATTCTTAAGGACATGGATCATCTTGTCGATCTTGCCTGGTCCGACAATGGCATCGATCTCCTCGAATTTATCAAAAAGTGCTTCTTTATCTCTTTTTGGAAGACAACCAACTACAACAAGATATTTTAACTTCCCTTTACCTTTTAGCTTACAGCTTTCACCTATTATCTCAAATGCCTCATCTCTGGCGTCGCCGATGAACGCGCAAGTATTTATTATCATTATTTCAGCTTCGTTCTGGTTGTTAGTTATTTGATAGCCGGAATCAACAAGAAGCCCGAGGATAGCTTCGGTATCCGTAAGATTTTTTGGGCAGCCGAGAGATATTACGCCGACTTTCATTTGAAGGATTATTGAGGCACCACTATATTGATCAATTTCTTGGGCACGTAAATAACTTTAATGATCTTCTTGCCTTCGATGAAGGTTTTCACTTTTGCGCTTGAAGCCGCCAGTTTCTTTATCTCATCCTCGGATGCATCGGATGCGACCACGATATTGTCCCTTAATTTGCCATTAACCTGAACAACGATCGTTATTTCTTCTTCTTTAATGAGCTGAGCATTATACTTAGGCCATGTCTGTCGGTGAATTGATGGTTTCTCTCCGATATTTTTCCACAACTCTTCGGTCATGTGCGGGGCAAAAGGAGCAAGGATCAAAAGAAAGTTCTTTGCAAAATCCTTTGATATGTAATCAAGTGAACCAATATCATTTACAAGTATCATCATTGCTGATATCGCGGTGTTAAGCCTCAGGTTATCGATATCTTCGCCAACCTTCTTTATGGTCTTGTGCAATAAAGCCTCGATGTTTTTCGGAAGTGGTTTTGATTCGATCTTCTTGTCGAAAAGACGCCAGGCCTTTTCAAGGAACCTTCTTATCCCCATTATCCCCTGCATTGACCAGGGCTTAACCATCTCGAGCGGACCCATGAACATCTCGTACATCCTGAAAGCATCCGCGCCGTGCTCGCCGATAACATCATCCGGATTGATGACATTGCCGAGGGACTTGCTCATCTTCTGACCGTCTTCCGCAAGTATCAGGCCCTGGTTCGTCAGCTTTTGAAACGGTTCATCCGTCGGGACAACGCCGATATCAAATAGGAATTTATACCAGAACCTTGAATAAAGAAGGTGAAGGACCGCGTGTTCAGCTCCGCCGATGTAGTGATCAACAGGCATCCAGTACTTTATCTTTTCCTTGTCAGCCAAGGCTTTCCCGTTCTTAGGATCGATATATCGCAGGAAATACCAGTTCGATCCCGCCCACTGCGGCATCGTATTGGTTTCTCTTTTAGCCGGGCCGCCGCACTTGGGGCATTTTGTATTTACCCATTCCTTTATATTAGCTAGCGGGGATTCACCTGTTCCTGTCGGCTCATATTTTTTGACTTCGGGGAGCTTTAGCGGGAGTTCCGATTCCGGCACGCCCACAACGCCGCATTTCGGGCAGTGGATAACGGGTATGGGTTCTCCCCAGTACCTCTGCCGCGAGAATACCCAGTCGCGGAGCTTGTAATTGATGGTTTTCTTTCCAAGGCCTTTCTTCTCAAGGTCCTTGGTTATCTTTTCCTTGAATTCTTCCGTCTTGAGCCCGTTGTACTGGCCGGAATTTATCGCGACACCTTCTTCAATGTAAGCTTCGTTCAATTCTTGGGGGTTTCCTTGCCCTGAGCTAGTCGAAGGGCCGTCCTTCGAAACGACTTGGGTTATCGGCAATTCAAATTTCTTCGCGAATTCAAAATCCCTTTCGTCATGCGCGGGAACGGACATTATCGCGCCGGTCCCATAAGTTATCAGAACATAGTCGGATATCCAGATCGGTATCTTTTTATTGTTAACAGGATTGATCGCATAAGCTCCGGTGAAAACGCCTGTCTTTGATTTCAAGAGATGTTCTCTTTCAATGTCGCTTTTCTGCCGGGCTTTCTCAATATATTCCTGGATTTCAGCGGCGTGATCTTCGGTGGTTATCTCAAGGACAAGAGGATGCTCCGGCGCTATGACCATGTAAGTCGCGCCGAATAATGTATCGGGCCTTGTTGTGAAAACCCTCAAGACGTCTTTGAAACCATCGATCTTGAAGTCGACTTCCGCGCCGATGCTTTTACCTATCCAGTTTTTCTGCTGCAGCTTGATGGGCTCCGGCCAGTCAAGTTTTTCAAGGCCGTCGAGAAGGCGGTCGGCATAGGCTGTTATCTTCAGCATCCACTGGCGGAGATCTTTTTTCGTCACGGCAGTGCCGCACCTGCCGCAGGCGCCGTCCGTCACTTCCTCATTCGCAAGCCCGGTCTTGCAGGATGGGCACCAGTTGATAGGAACGGTCGCCTCGTAAGCCAAACCCTTCTCAAAAAGCTTGAGGAATATCCATTGAGTCCACTTAAAATATCCGGGATCCGTTGTATCGATCTCCCTGTCCCAGTCATAGGAGAACCCGATGCTTTTTATCTGGCGTTTGAATGTTGTGATGTTCTTTTCGGTGGCTTTCTTCGGATGTGTCCCTGTTTTGATTGCATAATTCTCGGCCGGCAGCCCGAAAGCATCCCAGCCCATCGGATGGAGGACATTGAAGTTGTTCATCCTTTTAAATCTCGACAAAATATCGGACGCAGTGTAGCCTTCAGGATGGCCTACATGAAGTCCGGCGCCTGAGGGGTAGGGGAACATGTCCAGGCAGTAAAACCTTTTTTCCTTCGGGAATTTTGGATCCTCGGCGCACTTATATGTCTTATCCTTATCCCAGAAGTCTTGCCACTTTTGCTCTATTTTTTTATGGTCATATTCAGACATAACTAGCGTATTCTAGCAAAAGAATGACCAATGACCAATGTCCAATGTCAAATAAACACCCAATACTCAATTCCAAATTGGTAATTGGATATTGGCAATTAATTTGTCATTGATAATTGGTAATTGGGAATTGTTGAAGAATGAAATTCTTCAAGCTGTTTGTCGATAACTAACCATGAGCAATAGAATAAATCCGAGTGGCGGAAAGCCAATACGGTCTTTCAAGCCCGCCCTTGCCAGGCAGGTGAGGGTCGCAGCGGTCAATCCATTTCACAGCATGATTAAACTCACCGATCTTAAGACCGTCAGGGAACTAAAACCGTTCTCGGAAAAGGTTTTGGCAATGAGAGATGAGTGCTTCAAATACTTGCCGTTATTTGAAGATCACAGGCTCATGCTCAGGGGTGACGCCGCGAAAAAGCTATATATAGATAAGATCGTTGGCGAACCGATAGGAACATCGTGCGTACGGAACGATAAAAGAACCCACCTTAATTCAGACATTGAGAAAGCATTTTTCCTTTTTTCACTGATGGATGAAATACGCGCGAGAACTTATCGGGCCATATATAATTTCCTGAATAGCACCGCTTATGGACAGACGGAGATCATCCCCTTCCTTCTTGTCGGTTTTGAAAGGTTCAGGGAAGGCAAGCCGTTCATACAGCTTAAACCTTATGAGCAGCGCTTTTCCGGGCAGACCGATGATATAGGGCGTACTATACGGAATTCATTCGCGCTCATGATCCCCGAGAGGATCGCGGAAAGTCCCGAAATATATTTTCCTAGTTCAGAACAAGAAAATGGATACTTTAAAGCTTCTACGCGCATAAAAGAAGAGAGGTATACCAAAGGCCTTTTTGATCCGGCCAGCGGACAAGATTATATGACGAATCGAACGGGCCTTATCGACCATTATAATGTTCTCCTTATTGCAAGGACCATCCTCCGCTTTATCAATTCTCAAATTTAATAACCGAACTTTAGTGTCGTCCCCCAGTATGCTATAATTCCGCCCACTATGGCATTAGTTGTTCAGAAATACGGAGGAAGTTCGGTCGGCTCTGCCGAGCGCATAAAAAAAGTCGCGGCCAGGATCACCGGCACAAAATCAGCAGGCAACGATGTTGTTGTCATCGTTTCTGCGATGGGCGACACAACGGACGAGCTTATCGACTTGCTCCATCAGGTAACGGATAATCCGGACCCGAGAGAATACGACATGCTTCTTTCCACCGGCGAGCAGGTTTCGGCTGCTCTTGTAACAATGGCTATCCACTCGCTCGGCTTCAAAGCTGTTTCATTGACCGGCTGGCAGGCCGGCATACATACGGAAGATATCCCGTCCAAGGCGCGCATTACTCATATCAAACTAGACAGGGTGCAGAAAGAATTGAGCGACGGAAAGATCGTCATCGTCACGGGATTCCAGGGAATAGACTGCCACGGCGACATCACGACGATAGGCAGGGGCGGATCCGATACGTCGGCTGTAGTTATTGCCGCGGCATTAAAAGCCGATGTCTGTGAAATTTACACTGATGTTGACGGAGTTTATACTGCCGATCCGCGCATCGTTAAGAATGCGAAAAAATTGAAATACATATCATATGATGAGATGCTCGAGCTTGCGAGCCTGGGAGCGCAGGTCCTGCATCCGAGATCCGTTGAATGCGCGAAGAACTACGGCCTGGTTATCCATTTAAGGAGCAGCATGTCAGATGTGGAAGGAACATATATCAAGGAGGTATCCGCTATGGAAAAGAAAGATGTTGTATCAGGAGTTGCTATCGACACGAATATCGCGAAAGTGGGTATCTTGAAGATCCCGGATAAGCCCGGCATAGCCGCGAAGCTTTTCAAGACTCTAGGGGACGAAAAAATAAATGTGGACATGATAATTCAAAGCATTCATTCAGCAGGATCTCTGGCTGACATGGCGTTCACGGTGTCAAAACCTGACGCAAAGAAAGCGGTGGATGTCACAAAGAAGGTAGCTGCGGAGCTCGGCGCTGAAGGAGTTGTTTCCGATGATAACGTCGCAAAAGTTTCAATTGTCGGCGTCGGCATGATATCAAAGCCCGGCGTCGCAGGCATAATGTTCGATGTTCTCGGAAAGAACGGGATCAACATAGAAATGATAAGCACTTCCGAGATAAAGATATCCTGCGTGGTGAAGGCTGACCAGGCGAAGAAAGCGATGGAAGTCCTTCATAAGGAATTTAACTTAGGCCAATAAATTTAATGCTTAAGCTTATTACCCTTGTAATTTTCTCCTATTTTCTGGGATCTTTTCCCTCAGCATATATTGCAGGAAAAATAAGGAAAGGCATAGATATAAGGCGTGTGGGCAGCCATAACGCGGGCGCGACTAATGTCCTTATTGTTATCGGGCCGATATTCGCGGCGCTGGTATATATTGCCGATCTCCTGAAAGGCCTGATACCGGTGCTTTTGGCAAGGAATATCATAGGGACGGACATCTCAATGGGCCTATGCGGACTGGCCGCGATACTGGGGCATGATTTCCCCGTATTCATAAGGTTTTCAGGCGGGAAAGGCGTTGCCACCACGACTGGAGCGATGTTCGGATTAAATGCGACGATAATGACGATTTTATTGTTTGTCTGGATATTTTTTGTGGCAGTAACGGACTATTTCATTTTAAGCTCCCTTATCTGCATGCTGCTAATACCGATATTAATGTATTTCTTTAAACTATCGAATACTTTCATTGTTTTCGGCGCTTTGTACTTTTTGGCGGGGTTCTTTACACACCGCGCGGATGTTGTTAGAATATTTTCCGGCCAGCATCCGAAAGCTTTTTATTCGATCAAGAAGTATTTCGGCAAATCAAAATAGTGATATATCGGGGCGTGGCCCAGCTTGGTTTAAGGCGCTTGCTTGGGGTGCAAGAGATCGTGGGTTCAAATCCCGCCGCCCCGATATTGATTTTTGATTGACTTTTGGCTGTTTTTTGCTAAAATATCCGCAAAATGGCAAGAGAAATAACTTTTGTGATCGTGCCGCACAGCTCTGCCAAGGGAGTTGTGAACTTTAAGCTGAAAGAATGGCTTGTATATACGATACTTGCCGTCTTTTTTGTCTCAATAATCCTTGTTGGCTCCTCCATAGTTTACTCATCAATGATGACAAGAAAACTGATCCATTACAGGATCATGCTCCAGGTGAATGAGGAGCAAAAAGGCAGGATAGATTATTTTTCCGGCGAAGTCGGCCAGTTAAAGAAAGCGCTGAAGGAACTTGTTGACAGGGACTCGGAGCTTCGCAGGCTGCTCGGGCTTAAAATAAAGGACAACAAGAACCTTAACCAGATGCTGGCGGCCTCAAAGAACTTCCCACAATTTTCACTGCTTGATAACACGACGAATTATAAGATAGACAAGATAACTAACGAGCTTTCATACCTTAATGAAAGCGTCAAGCAATCGCGGGATAGCCTTAAGTCGCTCCATCAAACGGTGGCATTCCTTAAAAGCAGGTTCGCTGTCACGCCGTCAATATGGCCCATTTACGGCAGGATCGTTTCCGGCTTCGGGTACAGGTATTTTCCCTGGAGAGGAATGCATACGGGCATAGACATTACCGCGTGGAACGGCAATCCGATAAGGGTTACAGCAAGCGGAACCGTTGTTTTTTCCGGCTGGAAAGGCGGATTCGGGAAGACCGTTATAGTTGATCACGGCTATGGGGTCCAAACATGGTACGGTCATAATTCAAAGCTGCTTGTCTCGGTCGGACAGCGTGTGGTAAAAGGACAAATAATAGCGAACGTTGGCGCAACGGGATTCGCTACAGGCCCGCATTGCCATTATGAAATAAGGAAGAACAACTTCGCTGTAAGCCCCATGAGATATCTGAACCTGGATATCTTCACCGCGAACAGGGTCTGGCAGTAAGTTAATTCACAATAAAATAATTTAATAGACGGAGGTATCATTATGGGAATTCTGGGACCAAAAAAGAAAACGTCCGATTACATGGGCATAAATTCGATCATCGGCGATGACACGCAGATAAAGGGAGAGGTCATCACAAAAGGATCAATAAGGCTGGGCGGGGAATTCGAAGGGAAGATACAAGCGCAGGGCGACATTCTAATAGGGGAAGGAAGCCATGTAACGGGCACCATTTCGGGAGCCAAGGTCATTGTGTCCGGCGATGTGAACGGGAATATTTCCGCGAACGGCGGGCTTGAGATAACAAAAACAGGCAAGGTTTTCGGCGACATAGTCAGCGATAAGCTGATAGTTGATGAAGGGGCCATTTACAAGGGCAAGGTCACTCTGGAGTCCTCCTCCAAAAAAGAATAATAAGTGGCAGGGCATCTTTACATAGTTGGAACCCCGATAGGGAATACCCAGGACATAACTATCCGCGCGATAGAAACTTTAAGATCCGTGGATCTTATCGCATGCGAGGACACCCGCCACACAAAGATCCTTCTTGATAAGTTCGATATCAGAACACCTACCACCTCATATCATAAATTCAACATAAGGACCAAGACAGGATTCATAATAGATAAAATAAAGCAGGGGAAAAAGGTCGCCCTGGTCTCTGATGCCGGAACGCCTGGCATATCCGACCCGGGGCAGGAATTGGTCAGGGCGGCGGCTTCCGAAAACATTAAAGTTGAAGTGGTTCCCGGCGCATCAGCATTGATATCAGCCCTATCGGTTTCCGGCCTCAAGACCGACAGGTTCGCATTTGAAGGCTTCCTGCCGGCAAAACCTTCAAGCAGAAAGGAATTTCTTCAGGCTTTGGCCAATGAGGAAAGGACCATTGTTCTATATGAAGCTCCGCACAGGATAATTAAGACCCTGGAGGAGCTGAAAGAAAATTTCGGCGACAGGAATGTATGCATCGCGCGCGAGCTCACGAAGAAATTCGAGGAAATATCGAGGGGTAAGATAGCCGAGCTGATAAAAAAGTTCTCTTCCTCAAAGCCGAGAGGCGAATTCGTCATAGTAATCGAGGGCGAAAAGGCGGTTGAAAAAGTTCAGGTGGACCCGGAGCTGCTGGTAAAGGACCTTGTGGCGTCGGGAGTATCGAGAAGCAACGCGGTAAAGATAGTCGCGAAAAGGCTGAAAGTCCCGAAAAACCAGCTTTACAGGACGACCCTCAATGATTAGAATTATCATATGCTGGCAATAGAGAGCATCGGAAAATCATTGATATTCTTCGGGATCGTGTTGATAGTCGTCGGTTCCTTATTCGTGATCTTCGGAAAGGTCCCATGGTTCGGAAGGCTTCCCGGCGATATCATCATTAAAAGGGAAGGATTGACGGTTTATTTCCCCATCGCAACGATGCTGATACTCTCGATCCTCCTGACCATCGTATTCAATATTATCGGTCGAAGATAAAGCAGACTTATAATGGAAACCTCCGGGCTTAGAACCTCCGATTTCGATTATCACCTTCCGGAAGAACTCATCGCCCAGCATCCGGCTGACAGGCGCGACTTTTCCCGCCTCATGGTCATTGACAGAAGATCGGGGAAAATAGAGCACAAGATTTTCAACCAGATCACCAAACATATAGATCCAAGCGATCTTCTTGTCTTGAACGACACAAAAGTTATCCCCGCGCGGCTTCATGGCACCAAGTACGGCGGAGAGGCGGCCATCGAAGTCCTTCTAGATAAAAAGATCGACGAAAGAACATGGGAGGCGCTGATAAGGCCCGCGAAAAGACTGAATATCGGCGGCGTCATCGAATTCGGCAAAGGTTTCTATGCGGAGGTGAAGGACAAGCTTGAAGACGGCACGGCGGTCCTCTATTTTGCAAGCGTTGAAGGCTTCGATAAAGAACTCGCAAAGCACGGGAATGTTCCGCTGCCACCGTATATTAACGCTGACAGCTCAAAACTGGCAGATTTCAGGAAAAGATATCAAACTGTATATGCTGAAAAAGATGGAGCAACCGCGGCGCCGACTGCCGGCCTCCATTTCACAAAGCCGCTCCTGAAAGATATCGCTGCTAAAAAGACATATGTCACGCTTCATACCGGCTACGGGACATTCGCCCCGGTGAGGACAGAGCGCGTTGAAGACCACAAGATGCACTATGAAGAATATGAGATATCGAAAAACTCCCTGGACCTGATAAATTCCACCAGATCAAGCGGTGGAAGGATAATTGCCGTAGGCACTACTTCGGCAAGACTTCTTGAATCCGCAAGAGAAGCAGGGAAGGGAGCAACAAATCTGTTCATTTATCCGGGATACAAGTTCAAAGTTGTGGATGCATTGATAACGAACTTCCACCTTCCAAGATCCACACTGATGATACTGGTTTCCGCATTCGCCGGCAGGGATCTAATAATGAAAGCTTATGAAGAAGCGGTCAAGGAAAAATACAGGTTCTTCAGTTTCGGCGATGCGATGCTTATCAAATAGAGATGCGAGATGAGAGATGTGATGTTCGAGATAATAGAAAAAAGTAAAAGGTCAAAAGCAAGGGTCGGAAAGATCATGACCCTTCACGGAACAATTGATACTCCGGCCTTCATGCCTGTCGGTACGCAGGGAGCGGTCAAGGCTGTAACTCACATACAGATTAAGGAAACAGGCGCGCAGATTATCCTCTGCAACACTTACCACCTTTTCCTGAGGCCGGGTATTGAAGTGATCAAAAAAGCGGGAGGGCTTCATAAGTTCATCAGTTGGAACGGCCCGATCCTTACGGACAGCGGCGGCTACCAGGTATTCAGTCTGGCCAAACTAAGAAAAATATCCGATGAAGGAGTGACTTTCAGTTCTCATATCGATGGGTCAGAGCATCTTTTGACTCCCGAAAAAGTCGTCGAGATCCAGGCGGCTTTCGGATCAGACATAATGATGCCGCTTGATGAGTGTGTTAAATATCCCAGCTCGAGTTCAGAGAGTTTATCTGCGGTTATAAGGACGACACTGTGGGCCAAAAGAAGCAAGAAAGCTTTTAATGATCAATTACCAATTGCCAATAACCAAACAAATCTCAAATCCCAAAACCCAAAGCCCAAAAACCAAACTCGCCTCCAGACCCAAACCCATACCCAAAGACCTGTATTGTGGGGTATAGTCCAAGGTGGAATGTTCAAAGACCTACGAAAGAGATCAGCAGAAGAGATCCGGTCGCTTGATTTTCCTGGTTACGGGATAGGAGGCTTATCGGTGGGTGAACCGAAAGAATTGATGCTGGAAATGCTCGAGGTGTCGACGGATAACCTGGAATACGATAAACCGAAGCATCTGATGGGTGTGGGTTTTCCGGAAGACATTGAGGAAGCGGTAAAGTCCGGGATAGACCTTTTTGACTGCGTCATTCCAACGCGCCTGGCGCGCCACGGAGCTTTTTTAACAAAGAACGGCAAGCAGATAATAAGGAATGCCAAGTTTACGGATGATCTTTCTCCGCTTGATGATTCCTGCGATTGCTACGCGTGCAAAAATTTCACGAAGGCTTACATACGGCATCTTTTTATCGCCAAAGAGATCCTTCCCTTGACCCTTATGACCATACATAATGTAAGGTTCATGATGAGGACAATGGAACGGATAAGGGAAAGGATAAGCAAGGGCCTTATATAGGGAATTCCTCTTAAACCCCTTGATATTTCAGGGAATATCAGGTATAATACCGCTTCAATGTTAAGGATGAACGGCGCGTATTCCCAAAATTATCGGGAGATATTCACATGTTAAAAAAGGCGTTTATTTTTTTGGGTATTTTACTGCTCGTTATTTCTGTTCACTCTTTTTTCGCGGCGCGATCCCCTGAAAACAATAATGTAACCGCCTTTATAATTCAAAACTTTTCTGACCCGATGATAAGCGATAAATTCCTGAACACCGGGCGGGAATGGATGAGCGACGGCGATCATTATCGCATTAATAAAGCGCATGAGAGCTTAAGCCAGTCAGCGAATGGATTAAAGCCGGAAGAGATCAAAGCCCTGGAAGCACTGGACAAGAGAGATGGAGCGGAAAATAAAGAGAGCCCGGAATTTCTAATAGGAAAGAAATACGGGGACGGATACAGCGTTAAATACAAGGAGCTGGAGTTCACGGTTAAGCCGATGACCGCTTCTTCACGGTCCAAGGCGGCCATAGAGCATGGAGCTTTGGTCTATGAAAAAGTGGAGCCGAATACTGATGCGCTGTATCTTTCGGATCGGTCAGGCAATTTTGAGAAGGCACTTGTTCTTTACCGCAAGGATTCGCCAAAGAAATTCAGTTACGCCATAAATTCAGGAAAAGATAAGAAAATCTCCGTCCACAGAAATGCGGCCGGAGAGCTAGAGGTCGCTTCATCCGCCGGAACGAAACTGATATTGAGCAAGCCGGTCATCATAGACAGCGAGAACAGGAGAGTGAGCGGCGAGTGGCTGGTTGGCAAGGATATCCAGCTTTGCTTCAATGATAAAGGCCTGAAATATCCCATACTCATAGATCCGACATGGAGAACAGTCGGCAATATGACAGTTGCTCAGAGAAGTTCTTGTACCGCCACCCTTCTGCCCAACGGCAAAGTGCTGATAGCTGGCGGCTATGGTGGAGGAGGCACGGTAGAACTCTATGACCCGTCTACCGGCACATTTGTCCCCGCTGGTGGTATGCAATTTAATAGGAGACATCATACTGCAACCTTGTTGCCAAACGGCAAAGTGCTTATAGCCGGAGGAAACAACTCATCCTTAGCCGAGCTTTATGACCCAGCTACAGGCATATTATCACCAACCGGCAGTATGACTACTGGGAGGCAAGATCATACTGCAACCTTGTTGCCAAACGGCAAAGTGCTTATAGTTGGAGGGAACTACGGTCTCATAGCCGAGCTTTATGACCCATCTGCTGGAGCAAACGGCACATTTACATCAACAGGCAGTATGTCAACTACAAGGCTGTATCATACCGCTACTTTACTTCCAAACGGCAAGGTGCTTATAGCCGGCGGGCAAAATCTTTATAGCGTCCCTCAATCCTCAGCAGAGGTATATGATCCAGATTTCAGCACATTTGCCACCACTGGTTCTATGGCAGCTGCAAGGACTCAACATACTGCTACCTTACTACCAGACGGCAAAGTGCTTATAACCGGCGGGTATAGTGGTGGAGCATACTTATCCTCAGCAGAGGTCTATGATCCAGCTCTCGGCACATTTGGGGCAACCGGCGATATGGCAGCTGCAAGGGATCAACATACTGCCACCTTACTTCCAAACGGTAAGGTTCTTATAGTTGGCGGATATAGTGGAGATGCCCTATCCTCAGCAGAGGTCTATGATCCAGCTCTCGGCACATTTGGGTCCGCTGGTTCTATTGCAGCTGGAAGGTATGCTCATGCCGCCACCTTACTTCCAGACGGCAAGGTGCTTGTAGCCGGCGGTGCAGTATCCACAGTTGAGGTCTATGATCCTTCTGCCGGCACATTTGAGGCAACCGGCTCTATGGCAAATGGAAGGTATCAGCATACTGCTACCTTGCTTCCAAACGGCAAAATGCTTGTTACAGGAGGCAGGACTCCTGGTAGTGGAGGTTCCTCTCTATCCTCAGCGGAACTTTATGACCCATTTGCAGATTCATTTTCATCAACCGGTGATTTATTAACATCGAGGTCTTATCATACTGCCACCTTGCTTCCAAACGGCAAGGTGCTAATAGCCGGAGGCGAGAATTTTTACGATGATGAATACGATACATACATACTCTCATCAGAGCTCTATAATCCAGCTGCCGGCACATTTGAATCCACTGGCGATATGATAACTGCGAGGTCGTATCATACTGCCACTTTACTTCCAAACGGAAAGGTCCTTATAGCCGGCGGCTCGGGCGGAGGATCCTCAGCAGAGTTATATAACCTAACTACCGGCACATTTGCCTCCACCGGCTCTATGTTAACTTCAAGGTGGTTTCATACCGCAACTTTACTTCCAAATGGAAAGGTTCTTATAGCCGGCGGCTCGGGCGGAGGATCCTCATCAGAGCTCTATAACCCGGCTACGGGCACATTTGAGTCTACCGGATCAATGACAACTGCAAGGCAGTTTCATACCGCCACTTTACTTCCAAATGGAAAGGTTCTTATAGCCGGCGGCACCGGCGGAGGATCCTCATCAGAGCTCTATAACCCGGCTTCGGGCATATTTGAGTCCACAGGCTCAATGTCAACTGCGAGAGCGTATCATACTGCCACCTTACTTCCAAACGGCAAGGTGCTTGTCGCCGGCGGGACGCCTTCCGGAAGCGGCCTATCCTCAGCAGAGTTATATGATCCGTCTACAGGCTTATTTTCATCAGCAGGCGATATGGCAACGGCAAGAAAGTTTCATACTGCCACCTTACTTCCAAACAGCAAGGTGCTAGTAGCAGGAGGGGAAAATAGCGGTGCACTTCTATCTTCAGCAGAACTGATAAGATATACAGAATGTGATTATACGACTTATGCCTCAACCATGCAGCCAAGCATAGAAGCTTTGAATGGTTCATTAAGCTTCCCTGCATCAATAGAACCAAATACAACTTATACGCTTACAGGGTTTAGATTTAAGGGCACTTCAGAATCCAGCGGCGGGAATTATTCCGCCAACTCGCCAACGAACTATCCAAGAGTGAATTTACAGTTCATGGATTCCGGGAATAATGCACATCCTTCGGGACGGCTTATAGATGTAACTACTACGGAATATCCGATCGCCGACTGGCAAAATGCCGACACTTCCATTTCATTTACGACGCCTTCCGATCTGCCGGCGGGCTATTATCTTTTGTCGGTTGTGGCGAACGCTGTTCCTTCGGATGCTAAGATAGTTGCTTATCCTTTGATGCCGCCGATACCTCCTACTTACGGCTTATCCGTCACTCCCGCGTCGGCAAAATTATTCACGGCTGCCTCAAATACAACTGTAGAAACAACATATTATCATTTAGTTGTAAGCAATGAAGGAGAGGCGACCGATTCATTCACCTTATCGGCAGTGAACACTCCTTCTTCCTGGACATCCGCTTTTTACCCGGAAAACGATGACAAAGGAATCCCTTCCGCGGGACCGATAACCACCATCGAAGGGCTGGCTGCCGGTGCGACAAGGGAGGTTTTTGTGGGGATAACGCCTTCGACCGAGTCAATTATCGGGAGCGTTAACACGACAGAGGTGATAATAACTTCAGTGAATGACCCGTCCAAAACGGGCATCTCCACTTTGGAGACGGCAATAGGCGCGTGGACGATGTATCGCCATGATCCTCGGCACACGGGAAGGAGTCCGTTCAAAGGCCCTGAGCACGGAGCTATTAAATGGAGCTATGCTACCGGAGGCAATCTTTACTCTTCTCCCGCAATAGCTTCTGACGGCACTATTTATATTGGAGCAATGGATGATTATAACCTTTACGCGATAAATCCCGACGGCAGTTATAAATGGAGCTTCACTACAGCAGGGCCGGTCTTCTCTTCTCCCGCGATAGGTTCTGACGGCACTATTTATGTAGGGACAACTAACGGGCATTTATACATGATAAATCCCGACGGCAGCTCTAAATGGAATTCCGGTACCGATTGGGAGATTAGCTCTTCCCCCGTGATAGGGCCGGACGGCGTAATTTATGTGACGTCAGATAGACTTTACGCGATAAATCCCGACGGCAGTCGTAAATGGAAGGCAACTGAGGGAGGATATCCTGAAATACAAGTAATTTACTCTTCTCCCGCGATAGGCCCTGACGGCACTATATATTATGGTACAACAGATCTGCATGGAGAAGGCTACACGGACCTTATCGCGACAAACCCCGATGGCAGTTATAAATGGAGCTATCATACTAACGGGCAAATTTATTCCTCTCCCGCAATAGCTTCTGACGGCACTATTTATATTGGAGCATTGGATGATTATAATCTTTATGCGATAAAACCCGACGGCAGTCTTAAATGGAGCTGCACAACCGAAGGCGGAGTTTTCTCTTCTCCCGCGATAGGGTCTGACGGCACTATTTATGTGGGATCAGGGGATTCCAAACTTTACGCAATAAATCCTGATGATGGCTCTGTTAATTGGAGCTATCTTACTGGAGCGGGCTTTGGCTGGGCTTCTCCCGCGATAGGGTCTGACGGCACATTATATGTATCGTCAGATAAATTCTACGCGATAAGCTCTGATGGCAGTTTAAAGTGGAGCAATGCGGCTGGTGTTGGCTCTACGCCCGCGATCGGCCCTGACGGCACTGTGTATGTTGGGTCATATATTGATAATGCCCTTTACGCTTTTGCTGAAGATACAACTCCTCCAATTGTGACAATAGAAGCGCCTGCAATAGGAGCGAGCTTAGAGGGAGGAACCCAATACACGATCAGCTGGGAAGCAAGCGATAACGGGGCGCTGTCTCCCGAAGCATTCACTTTATGGTATTCGACCAATGAAGGAATTGCCTGGCAGCAGATAACAACAGAAGTTTTGGGAAGTTTTGAGACCACTTATCTGTGGAACGTCCCCGACATTGCCACAAATAAAGCGATGATATCGGTTGAAGCGGCGGACTCGGCGGGATTTATCGGTTACGGGATATCGGGGACATTTGAAATTGCGGGCCTGGTCGGCCATTGGAGTTTTGAGGAAGATTCTGGAAGTACAGTTATTGATTCTTCCGGACAAGGGAACGATGGAACTATCTACGGAGCAACCAGGGTAAATTCTCTTCCCGGCCTTGGCAAGGCTATGAGTTTTTATGGGGTTGGGGATTATGTTGAAGTTCCAAACTCTGCAAGCTTGAATTTTGGAACAGGCCCGATGACCATAGCATTATGGGCGAAAGGGGGATTTGCAGGGTATCCACTACTTGCGAAAACAATTGATACCACAGGATATGCTATCCAAACAGATTGGCATGATGCTGACCCATCTAATTATTCTGGCGGCTACTATTGGTATCCTGCGACGGCAGGAAATGAACTTATAGGGCCGGCTGCCATAGTAGGAGATCTTACTGCGTGGCATCATATTGTTGTCACAAGATCTGATGGTAATGGCAGCATATACATTGATGGAGACCTGAAAACATCTGGAACTTTTACTATGAGCAGTTCAGACAATACAGTTCCTCTTAAAATGGGATATGATCCGAATTGGGGGGATTATAACGGCCTCATCGACGAAATCCGCATTTATAACCGGGCATTATCTTCAGATGAGGTAAAAGCCATTTATGATGCCCTCGATACTACCACTCCTGTAGTGACAATCGAGTCTCCCGCAGTAGGAAATGTTTTATCGGGAGGGACTCAATACACGATCACCTGGGAAGCAAGTGATAATGTGATGCTGTCCCCCGAAGCGTTCACTTTATGGTTCTCAAGTAATGAAGGAACTGCCTGGCAGCAGATAACGACAGAAGTTATTGGAAGCTTTGAAACCACTTACCTTTGGAACGTCCCCAACGTTATAACAAACAAAGCGATGATATCAGTGGAAGCTATAGATATATCAGGACTCACAGGTTACGGGATCTCGGGAACATTTGAAATTGCGGGCCTGGTCAGTTATTGGAAACTTGATGAAACAAGTGGAACAACTGCTCATGATTCAGTGGGAACAAACAATGCCAATTTTTATAATAGCCCCTCTTGGACAACAGAAGGCAGAGTAAAGGGAGCTATTGCTTTGGATCCTAATGACTATCTCCAGGCGACAGGCATAAACTCTGCTTCCGGGATGTCTTATGAATTATGGGTATATTTGGATAGTTATTCTCCCGGTAATTACAGGATGTTTATAGGGAATGACTATGGGGCAATAACTTATGCGGGCATTTCCGATGACGGGAAAATACATGCCTATATAGAAGGAATGGTGGGAGAAACACATGACTGGACGGAATTCGTTTCCACCAATACAGTTTCAATAGGGACTTGGCATCATGTGGTTGTTACCGCCAATACCTCTGATGTAAGTTTTTATATTGATAATATTAGAAATGCGAATGATGTAACCGGAAGAGGTTGGACAGGTTTTAATACAGGCAGCTCGACTTTACAGATAGGTATTTGGGTAAGCAGTTATCACCAGTGGGCTGGAAAAATTGATGAAGTTAAAGTTTACAACAGGGCTTTATCTTCATTAGAAGTTTCAGCAGATTATTATTCAGCGCCTCCCATGGTGACTGTGAAAGCGCCCTCAACAGGGAATGTCTTATCGGGAGAAACCCAATGCGCGATCAGCTGGGAAGTAAGCAGCAGCTTGCCGCTGTCCCCCGAAGCGTTCACTTTATGGTTCTCAAGCAACGAAGGAACTGCCTGGCAGCAAATAACGACAGAAGTTTTGGGAAGCTTTGAGACCACTTATCTTTGGAATGTCCCGAATATCAGTACAATCGGAGCGATGATATCGGTTGAAGCGGAGGACTTGGCCGAGAATATCGGTTACGGGATATCAGGGACATTTGAAATTATTTCCACAATACCCCCAAATTCATCCTATACCCCGCCTGGCAGCAATGTTACCGTTGAAATTGGCGGAGCAACGCTTGTCTTTTTATCGGTGGAAGCTCCTGGAGTAACCACCATTATTACAACTTCCGAAGCCCCTGCTCCTCTGCCTGGAACCTTCGGGCTTTTAGGCACATATTATGAAATTTCTACAACAGCCGAATATTCCGGCACAATAGAAGTTACATTCACGTATGATGATACCGGCCTTTCGACGGTCCAAGAGAGCGGGCTAAAACTCCAGCAGTATGACAGCGGGAACTGGGTTGACATCACCAAATCCCTGGATACTGCCGGCAATATCATTACTGGCGAGGCCCCTCATTTATCATATTTTGCCATCACAAAGACTACAGCCGGGCCGATCATAGATGCGATATGGGTGAACGGGATAAGGTTCAGGTCAAGGGACATAATATCAACCCATGTAAGCCTTGAGGCACGTATCACAAGCGAATCGGGTGTCAATGCTGTGACATTCACGGTTGACGGCGTCCCTGAAACAATAAATCTTGTATCCGGCAGCTCTAACGAGGGCATGTGGCTGAGCAATTTCAACATACCACCAAGCCCTTCGCAGTTGCACGTATTGACATTCCGCATGGAAGATAGTGATGCAAATACCAGGGAGGTCAGCTACAATGCAAGAGTATTAAAGGGAAGTGTCCAGGTCGTGAGCCCGCCGCATAACTACCCGAACCCGTTCAAGCCGATGTCCGGAGGCACCACTTCCATCCAGTACACACTGTCCACCGATGCAACCATAACGATAGTAATATATGACATGACAGGGCATGAAGTGAAAAGGATGAAGTTCAGCGGGGGTACAAGCGGAGGCAGGGGAGGGATAAACCAGGTCTTATGGGACGGCAGGTCTTTCGGCGGAAAGATCGTGGGCAACGGTATGTATTTTTACAAGATCATATCGGGGAACGAGGTTATCGGGAGCGGTAAACTAGCTATTTTTGATTAAGGCATTTCTGTGATATAATCTCCCTGTTTTCTTGAAACTTTATGAAGAACATAAATCAATTAAGGCTCCTTATAATATTATCTGTCGTTATCGCGTCGGTGATCGTGATAATGAACATGCCTTTAACGCTTGGGCTTGACCTTCAGGGCGGCTCAAGACTTCTTCTTGAGGCTTATGAGACCGGCGCGTCAAAGGTGACAGATGACTCGGTTGCCGGCGTTGTTGCCGTTATCAGGAACAGGATCGACGCTTTAGGCGTGACAGAGCCGACCATTCAGCGCAAAGGAAGGTCCCAGGTCGTTGTGGAACTCCCGGGGATCAAGGACCCTGACAGGGCGATCAAGGTGATAGGCGACACGGCACAGCTTGAATTTGTTGAAGCGGAATGGTCTCCCGGCGACGAGAAAGTGCTTTCCCAGAAAAAGATCGAGGAATTTTACGGCAAAGGAGCGAGGCTTGACAAGGTCAAGGAATATAGGGGAAATGAGGTCGTCTCCGATAGGCCGATAATACTAAAGAACACTGTCCTGACAGGAGCCGACCTTAAAGGCGCTTGGCCGGGCATCGACGGATACGGAAATCCGGTCGTTGACATTGAATTCAATTCCAAGGGCGCGGGTACGTTCGCGAACGTTACCACAAGGAACGTCAATAAGCCGCTGGCCATACTTCTTGACAAAAAGATCATTTCAGCCCCGAACGTGAGGGAGCCCATATCGGGTGGAAGAGCCCAGATATCGGGAAATTTTTCAATAGACGAAGTGCAGGACTTAGTGGTGAAACTGAAAGCAGGCGCGCTCCCGGTTCCAGTCCGCATTATCGAGAACAGGATCATCGGCCCGACCCTCGGCAGGGACTCCATAGATAAGAGCAAATTCGCGGGGATCATCGGCCTAATTTTCATCGTTTTCTTCATGATCGCTTATTACAGGTACCCCGGTTTTCTGGCGGACATGGCCCTTGCCATTTATTGCCTCCTTACGGTCGCGGTGCTTGCCCTGCTTCACACCACATTGACTCTGCCGGGCATCGCCGGGTTCCTTCTTTCCATAGGCATGGCTGTTGACGCTAACGTAATAATATTCGAAAGATTGAAGGAAGAATTAAGATCGGGCAAGACAGTTAAACTTGCCATTGAAACCAGCTTCAAGAGAGCTTTTGCGGCGATACTTGATTCCAATGTAACGACATTGATAGCCGCGGCGACGCTTTTCTGGCTTGGCACCGGCACCATCAAGGGTTTCGCGGTCACGCTATCGGTCGGTATCGTTGCCTCAATGTTCACATCGCTTACCATAACCCGAATGATGATGGAAATGTCGGTTGACGGGAAAATATTGAACAGCCCTGACTCAAAAATGCTTTACAAGGGATTTAAATAATGCTGAACGTTATCGGAAAGACGAAAGTGTGGTTCACTTTTTCGGGGATATTGATCCTTCTGGGAATATTCGCTCTTGCGTCGAACACCCTCACAAAAGGAGAACCGATGAACTTCGGCATAGACTTTACCGGCGGCACAGTGCTCAACCTTCGCTTTGACAGCCAGGTATCGCTTGCAGATGTTAGGACGATACTCGCCAAATACGGGAAAGCCCAGAGCGTAATACAGCGGTCTGAAAATAACGACATTATAATCAGCACAGACCCTCTTTCCACGGAGGAAAGAGCGCAAATAATGGCCGACGTAAAAGCAAAGTTCCCCGCGGTTGAACTTCTTGAAGCCGACACTATCGGTCCTGTTGTCGGCACTGAGCTCAGGAAGCAGGCTTTCTGGGCGCTGATATTGGCGACGATAGGCATACTTATATATGTAGCTTTCAGGTTTGAATTCAAATACGCGGTCGCCTCGGTCCTTGCTCTTTTCCATGATGCCATTATAACTACCGGTCTGATCGCTCTTTTATGGAGGCCTGTTGATACCGCATTCATAGCAGCGATACTCACGATACTCGGTTATTCGATCAACGATACAATAGTCATATTCGACAGGATAAGGGAGAACCTCCTTAAGCCGGGGGCCCTAAAAAGGCCGCTGACGGAAGTCATCAATGAAGCCGTCAATCAGACAATGGCAAGATCGATCAATACGATATTGACCGTGCTTTTCATGAACCTTACTCTTTTGATATTCGGCGGAGCGACCATAAAGGACTTCGCGCTCACTTTATTCATCGGTTTCACCTTCGGGGGCTATTCCTCCATCTTCATCGCGAGCCCGCTTGTCGTCATACTTGATAAGTGGGAAAGATCAAGGGGATAAGGTTTGAACCTTCTTCAATCTGTAACTCTCGGCATTGTTCAAGGCCTGACCGAATTCCTTCCTGTTTCAAGTTCAGGGCATCTGGTCATAGCTTCAAAACTTCTCGGGCTTCAGGCGGACGTGCCTTTTGATGTCGCGGTCCATTTTGCAACGCTTCTTGCGGTGTGCGTTTTTTTCTCCCGGGATATTTTCGAGTTAATAAAAGCTTTCTTGTTTAACAGAAGATTTAGTGATCCTTATTTCAAACTCGGACTTCTTATCATTGTTGGGTCGATCCCGACAGCTATCATAGGATTCAGCTTGAAAGATATTTTTGAGGCGATGTTCTCATCTCTTGCAGCGGTCGGCTTCTTCCTGATGATCACAGGCATCCTGATATTAACTGCGGAAAGATACGGAAAGGCGAGGAAAGACATCGGAAAAGTCAGCTTTCTCGATTCTTTGATCGTCGGAATCGCACAGGGATGCGCTGTAGCACCGGGGCTTTCAAGATCCGGAACAACTATATCAACTTCGCTTCTTGTCGGACTTGAGAGGAAGCTGGCATTGAGATTTTCTTTTCTGCTCTCCATCCCGGCGATACTTGGAGCATCGATATTCAAGTCAAAAGCCATATTACATAATGTAAGCATCGAAATGATAGCCGGGTTCATGGCCGCGGCGATATCCGGTTACATTGCTATTTGGCTTTTCATGAAAATGATCGAGAAGAAAGATATGAACATATTCGCTTATTACTGCTTTGCCGCCGGGATCATTTCTTTTATCCTCGCAAGATAGCCGCAGCCCCTACAACACGTTAAAAATTTATGCTATAATTTTCGCCAGAGGTAGTTGAATTGGCAAGAAAAAGAAGGTTTGAGCAAAAACGAAAACCCTCGCATATCAAGCAGGACATAATAGGGATACTGCTTATCGCATCAGCTCTTTTTATTTTTCTTTCAACAAGTTCTTCGTCCACCGGCCTTATGGGCCTTTATCTTGTCAGGAAATTCCTGATACCGGCGATAGGGGTCGGGGTTTACTATCTTCCATATTTCATAGGATTCTTCGGCGTCATACTGATGCTGAGACAGCAGAAGTTCCTTTTGACCATCCAGATAATGGGGATACTGCTCCTGTTCTTCACTCTCATTTCTTACGGTGACGGCGGATATGTTGGGAACGCATTCAAGGGAGGGCTTGAAGGCACCTTTGGCGTGACGGGCTCTTACGTTGCTCTGTCCGCGATGTTCCTTATATCGCTGATAATGGTATTCAACATCACACTTACCCATAGCGTTTCATGGCTCTGGGACCTCGTATTCAAGAGGCGCTCCAGGAAAAAACCTAAGCCCGCGGAGAACGCGGACAAAAGATCGATCCCGTCAATGATCCCTTTCATCAAGGAGCTGAACAGCGCGTCGCTTGCGTTCGAGGAAGAAGAAAAAAAGGCCCCCGAGAAAAAAAGTTCCAAGCCGGCAGTTAGTGCCGCCCCGAGAAAGCTTGGAAGGTACGAGCTCCCTCCGCTTGACCTGCTGGACATGCCAACGGAGAAGGACCGCCAGAGGGAAGAAAAGATGAAGGAAACCATCGAGATAAGGAAAAGGGCGCTGGAAGAAACGCTGAGGTCCTTTGGGATCGAGGCAACCGTAGTTGCCGTCCACCAGGGGCCTGCCGTGACAAGGTACGAGGTCCAGCCGGAGTCGGGCGTTAAGGTGAGCAGGATCGCCAACCTTGCGGATGACATATCCCTTAATCTGGCCTCACAGGGAGTCAGGATAGAAGCTCCTATTCCAGGAAAAGCGGCGGTCGGCATAGAAGTGCCGAATCCAACCGTGACCCCGGTGCGGTTAAGGGAGATAGTCAAGACAGAAGAATTCCAGAACCATCATTCAAAACTTTTCATAGGCATAGGCAAGGACCTTGCAGGCGTCCCGATATTCGGCGACTTAACTAAAATGCCGCACCTGCTGATAGCCGGGACGACGGGTTCCGGCAAAAGCGTCTGCATTAACACATTGATAACAAGCCTGCTGTTAAGGGCAAGGCCTGACGAAGTTAAATTCGTCATGATCGATCCGAAGATGGTGGAATTCACTCATTACAACGATATTCCTCACCTGCTTGCTCCCGTGGTCACTGACCCCAAAAAAGCGTCAAGGACGCTTAAGGAATGGGTCCTGCGTGAAATGGACCGCCGCTACAAGACTTTTTACGCGGCTGGCGTGAGGAACCTGGAAGCTTTCAATGCAAAAGCGGCGAGGATGCCAAAAGATATGGAGACAATGCCTTATATCGTCATTATTGTCGATGAACTTGCCGACCTTATGATGGTGGCAGCCAATGAGGTGGAAACGACCATTTGCCGCATAGCCCAGATGGCCAGGGCGACCGGCATCCACCTTGTGATCGCGACGCAAAGGCCTTCGGTGGATGTCATAACGGGCCTTATCAAGGCGAATATCCCGTCAAGGATAGCGTTCGCCGTAGCCACGCAGGTGGATTCACGGGTCATTCTTGACATGTCCGGCGCTGAGAAGCTTCTCGGAAGGGGAGACATGCTTTATCATCCTATCGGCTCAATGAAGCCTTTTAGGCTGCAGGGCGCGTATGTTTCCGACAGCGAGGTGGAGAGGATCACGTCCTTCATCAAGAAGCAGGCCCAGCCCCAGTATTCGCAGGAAATAATCGAAATCGAAAATGGAGCGAATGTTTCCGCAAGCGAGAAAGGAGATGGCGGTCGCGACGACCTGTTCGCTGAAGCGGTGAAGATCATCGTGTCCGGCGGCCAGGCTTCCACATCGCACCTCCAGAGGAGGTTGAGGATAGGATATAACCGCGCCGCAAGGCTCATGGATGAAATGGAGATGGCGGGAATAGTATCGGCGCTTGAAGGGGACAATAAACCGCGAAGGATAACAGCTTCCAGCGAAACCTTAAAGTCGCTCGGGATAAGATAGTTCGGGAAGGTTTTTCAAGGGCAGTTCAGATCCGTCAGGTGAATATTTCTTTTCCTCCTCAATGTCCAACGCGCCAACGGTAAACAGGAATTTTATTGTCTTCTTATAACCATGATCATCGATAATGTCGTCGATCTCTTTGTGGTTTATGCCCTTCTTGAACAGGGATCCAGGCATCAAGACCGCGATATTCAGGGTAAATTTCAGCTTTTTCCCCGAATTATTGAACACAATTACCGTGGTATCATATACGGCTTTCTGGAACAGGCAGAAGGTCCGCCCATCCTTTTCAATGCCCTTTTCAAACATCTTTTCCGCCAGGCTTTCGTTTGAAATTACCGTTAATCCCCCGAATTTCAAAAGCATACCGCTGTCATTGGCATCTCTGATCGCTGTGCAGAAATATTTTTCAGTAAGCTTATTGACCTCTTCTATTGTCCAGCTCAAGTGCCTTTTAAATTTATCTATCGGGCGATCATAATCCCTTTTCACCGCATCTATTTCTCTTAATATTGAGAAAGCCCTCATAAAATCAAGATCAGGAGCGGCAAGGAAAGAGTCAACTTTCGTTTGGTAGCCACGGCTTGCCAGTCGGACGGAAAGGAGTTTCCCGAGGTCCAGTTTGTAAGAATAAGGCTCTTCAAGCTTTTCCTCCATGAAATCTTTGGTAACGACAAGCGCTTTCTTGAAAAGAGCCAGAGTCCTTTCGTCGTTCTCAAGCCTTTTCCTGGCTATCTCTACTGAAAGGTCTTGGCCGTCGGTGATAAGTCTATGATTTAGGCTTATCGAAACCTTGTTCACGCGGGCCATGGAAACCGGGCCGTCAAAATGAGAGCATATTTTGCGGGAAATATCGATGAATTTGTAATAAGGTCTTCCGCTTGGAAAATGTATTTTAGACATAATATTTCACATAAATATATCGACATATTAAAGCTCAAATTTCATTTGAAGGTGGAAAAGAGGACTCCCATTTCAAAACCTGATAGAGCGCATTCATTTCTGTTAATGTTCTTATTGCAACTTTCTGATCCTTGGTTTTTAGAATAAGATTCGCCTTCCGCATGGGGGTGAGGCTTGTCAGGTTCTTCGGGAGCAGCTTTCCAAGGTTCAGAAGATAATAGACGTTAGATTTGTCCATAGCTTTAGCTGCCTTATTGGTTACGTTTATTGCTTTCAAAAAAAGGCCCAAAGTTGCTCGGTCGTTTTCCAGCCTCCGCTTGGCGATCTCGCCAGCCAATCCACGAGCATCAATAACGGGTGTTATGTTGATCTTTACGGAAACATTGAGATCTTTGGCTCTGCATAACGGGCTGCCGAATAATCTGTCAATCCGAGGCCGGATCGCCTCAATTCTGCGTGGCTTTCCGCTCTGATAGCGATTGTTAGAATACATATTATGAAACATCTTATTTGTATAAGTCACTTTAGTTTATCGTATATTTCCTGCTAAAATTTCATTTGAAGAGCGCGAAAAAAAGTTATATTATTGGGCAAAAGGGAGCATTTAAGATCAAGAAATTCACGGTTCTTTTAATAGTTTTATTCATGGCTTCGGCTGCCGCGACCGCCATAAGCTTTAACAGGATCATTTACCCCATCAAGACAAAGGACGCATCCGGCTATATACTGGAGCAAAAACAGCCCCCGGCCAGGATAATATCCGCTGACCCGAGCATCACTGAGATACTTTTCGCCTTAAATTTAAAGGATAAAATAGTCGGGGTCACGGTGAATTGTGATTACCCAGAAGATGCAAAGAAAATAGAAAAGATCGGCAAGGATAAGCTGGACATAAAGAAGATCGCTGACCTCAAGCCTGACCTGGTCTTAGTTAATCTTGATACGCATAGATCCGATATGGAAAAGCTCCGGCTTATCATGATGCCCCCTGCTTCAGGGGAAGAACAGCCGACCACCCTGGAAGTTTTTGCAATCGATCCGCACACCCTTAAGGACATATACAATACAATCTCGCTGATAGGAACAGTAACGAACAAGGAACACGCGGCATACAGCCTTCTCCAGAGAATGAAACGGCGGATCGAATGGGTAGAAGCAAGGGCAAAGAAAGAAAAGAGGTTAAGAGGAGTAGTTGTGGTAAAAAAACGCCCGCTTACAGTGGCAGGGGAGGGGACTTATCTGCATGACCTTCTGATCGCTTCTAATTTCATTGATATATCGCCGAGAGGGGAAGGTATATACCCGAAAATGAAGAGGGATGACATAAAAAGGGCCGATCCTGAGGTAATTATTACAAGCAAAGATGTTGCCAAAAACCCGAGAGATATATATAATAACAGGGACTTCAGGAAAACCAGCGCCGGAAAGAACAAGAAGGCAATTTCAATTGATGCCGATGTTTTTCTAAGACCCGGGCCAAGGATAGTGCAGGCGCTGGAAGAAATGGCGTCATTTGCGTTCGGATGGCCTCTACAGGAAACTCAGGACAGGGGGAAAGAAATTGAGCAGATTAAAGAATAGACTTCCGCTTGTTATTTATCTTCTTATCGTTATTGTAATACTTGGTTTTCTTTCATTGCTCATTGGTCCCACAAAGATATCAGCTTCTGAGGTTTTCTTGTCAGTGTTCGCTCCCGGGAATTCAGACACCTCCTCCATAATATGGCAGATAAGGATGCCCCGCCTGATACTTGAGATACTTTCCGGCACGCTGCTTGCCATGGCGGGCTCGATCCTGCTGGGCATATTCGGCACGATAATAATCGATAACCTTGTCGTCAAATCATTTTATATAATCGTTTCTGCTATCGCGGCGGTATCCATATTTCTCATCCTTTTCGGGTTTAACCTGCCTCCTTCGTATCCCTTGCTTCTCGGAAGCCTTGCGGGAGCAACATGGATTGATGTGTTGATCGTCGCATTGTTCATCGTGGCGGGGCTTGCGGTCTACGTTTTCTATTACAAGGACCTTAACGCGCTTTTGTTCGGTGAATATACGGCAAAGACGCTGGGCGTGGAAGTCGGATTGACGAAGATATTCCTGTCCGTTGTCGCTTTGATCATTTCGACAGTCGCAATTTACGCATGCGGACTGCTCTGCCTAGGAGGAATGATAATCCCTTATTTTGTCAGGCTCGCGACCGGGGTCAATTATAAATACCTTATACCTGTTTCGATATTGACATCCGCCTCGCTTATCATATTGATCGATATCTTCTCAAGGATAGTGTTCCCGGCGGAGCTACCGATCGGGATAATCATGGTGATATTGAGCGGCCCGTTCTATATTTATGCACTTCAGAGAAGGAGGTCGGGATTATAATGGAAATGCTCAAAGTTGAGGCAATGGATGCAGGTTACGAGAATAATGTGGTGATAAAGAACATAAATTTAGATGCTGATGTCGGGGATTTTATCGGCATAATCGGGCCTAACGGGTGCGGAAAGACCACCCTCCTTAGGGCAATAGCGGGGCTAATAGATATAAGCAACGGCCAGGTCAAAGTAAGAGGCAAGGACATAAGGAGGATAAACAGAAGGGAACTCGCGAAGCGGATAGCTTTTGTGCCGCAAATGATGGTGCCCACAGCCGGTTTCACTGTGGAAGAGACGGTGCTTCTGGGCAGAACCCCGTATATCGGAAGGTTCGCTTTTGAAACGGATAAAGATTACAGGGAAGCAAAAAAAGCGGCCGAAGAACTGAAAGTGGAGAACCTGATAGATACTCCCGTGACAAGTTTGTCGGGAGGCGAATTCCAGAGGGTGGCGATAGCACGCGCTCTTGCTCAGGAGCCGAAGATCCTGCTGCTTGATGAACCGACTTCCCACCTTGATTTCAGGTTTTCAATAAAAGTATTGAGGATGCTCAGACGCCTGAGAGCGGACAAGCTTATCATAGCCACTTTCCACGACCTCAATCTTGCTGCAAGGTTCAGCAGGAAGCTTATGCTGATCAACAAAGGAGAGGTTATGGCTTTTGGAAGGTCAGATGCCGTGCTCACCAATGATAATTTGAGATTGGCTTTCAAGATGAAGCTTGAAGTCAGGAAGAACCCGAAGACCGGAAAACTAAAGATCGTTAATATCTGATCACGGAAACATAAGAATCCGCAAGTCTTCTTGTCATCACGCCCGGCTTGCCCCGACCGATCTTTTTGCCGTCAACTTTCACTATAGGGACTATACCAGCGCCTGAAAAAGTAATGAAACATTCATCCGCTGATAATAGTTTCTCCGCCTTGAACGATCCTTCAATGACCTTGATCTTCAACTTTTTAGCTAGTTTTATGACAATGTCCCTTGTTATCCCTTTCAAGATCCCCGCTTTTAAAGACGGGGTGTAAAGCTTGCCGTTCCTGATAAAGAATAGGTTGCTTACGGTCCCTTCCGCCAAAAATCCTTCATTTGTGAGCATTATCGCCTCGTTGGCCCTGTATTCGTTCGCATCGATCTTTGCCAGAACATTATTCGCGTAATTCAGTGTTTTAGTGTCTGCCAGAGTATCCCCGCGCTTGACCTTGGTTATTATCGCGGCCCAGCCCTTCGAGAAAGTCACGGCGGGATACTCTTTTAGTTCATCGACAATTACCAGGACCGTAGGTTTTGATATCACGTTCTTTGCGTCCAGGCCGTGGCTCGACGCTATACCTCTCGATATCATTATTTTAATGTAAGCTTCCCTGAAATTGTTCACCTTTAAGGTTTTTAATACAGCGCCCTTTAAGTCAGGCGCTTTGATATGCAGAATCTTGGCCGCTTTATAAAGCCTTTTTAAATGTTCATCCAGCATGAAAGGCTCCCCTTTATATGTCCTCAGTGATTCAAAAACACCGTCACCGTACATGAAGCCTCGGTCAAAAATGTCGACCTTAACTTTTTTCCTTGGCATCAACTTCCCGTTAAACCAAACTAACATCCTTCGCTCCTTCAGCTATCCTTATCGCTTCAAACAAGGCCTTTCCTTTATTGATCGTCTCATAGTACTCAAATTCAGGAATAGAATCAATTACGATCCCAGCACCTACCTGTATATATGCTTTATGTTTGTGATTTGGAATTTGGTAATTTGGATTTATTTGGTTATTGGTCATTGGTAATTGGGATTTCATCACAATTGTCCTAATTGTGATGGACATGTCCATGTTGCCGTTGAATCCGAAATAACCGATCGTTCCTGTGTAAGGCCCGCGCTTGACCGGCTCAAGCTCCTCGATTATTTCCATTGACCGTATCTTGGGGCATCCGGTTATCGTTCCACCCGGGAAAACCGCCTTGAACAGGTCGAATTGATCCATGTCCTTTCGCAGTTTCCCGGTCACATTCGACACAATATGCATCACATGGGAATATTTCTCTACGGTCATCATTTCGTCGACCCTGACGCTTTTATAATCGCAGACCCGCCCCAGATCATTCCTTTCAAGGTCCACGAGCATGATGTGCTCGGCCCTTTCCTTTTCATTTAAAAGGAGCTCCCCTTTAAGTTTAATATCCTGCGATCGATCGCCTCCTCTTGGCCTTGTCCCCGCGATCGGTCTTGTTTGGGCCGTGCCCTTCTCAAGAAGGACCAATCTTTCCGGAGAGCTGCTTATGAGCTTGATATCGCCAAAGTTAATGTAAGAAGCAAAAGGGGAGGGGTTGATGCGGCGCGCGGCAGTGTAGATATCGAATGGATCTGCGCTTGTATCCGCCTCGAACCTCTGCGAAAGATTCACCTGGTAAATATCGCCGTTCTTTATGTATTCTTTCGCTTTCAGGACGATCTCTTCAAAATGATCTTTTGTCATATTGGATTTGAGAACCAACGGCCTCACCCCTTTAATTCCCCTCTCCATTTCATGGAGAGGGGTGTCCGAGCTTGCCGAGGACGGGGTGAGGATCTCAAAATTCGAGATGATCTTATTTCTTTTATGGTCAAAAACAGCCAGTTTACTTGGAATTACGAACATCAAGTCTGGGAGCGATGTGTCGTCTTTCGCCGTGTCCGGAAGTTTTTCGATGAACCTCCCAGCGTTGTAACTTATGTATCCAACCGCGCCGCCGGAAAATCTTGGTGCGTCCTTCAGGCGTAAATGCTCGTATCTGTTCATTGTTTCCTTCAGGACATCGAACGGGTTGCCGCGCCTTATGGTGACGCGGTCGCCCTCGATGATCCTGGTGATGAGCCCGAAACTCTCGATTACACAAACCGGATCGAAGCCGATAAATGAATATTTTTCAAGCTTATTGTCGGCGTTCGGGCTTTCCAATAGGAATGAATAGGATTTATTTTTGATCGATCCGTATACTTCAACGGGATTTTGCATATGCCACTCCTGTCATAACCTGGGTGGCATTTAAGCTTTGCATGGTTAAATGGTGGGCAGTGCTGGGATCGAACCAGCGACCTCCTCGGTGTAAGCGAGGCATTCTACCACTGAACTAACTGCCCAATGGGCGGTATTGGGATCGAACCAATGACCTCTTGCGTGTGAAGCAAGCATTCTACCACTGAACTAACCGCCCGCGATTCATATATATTTTACCTGCCTGACGGCAGGCAGGCAAGGTCTTTAAAAAAAGAGCAATCTCTGATATAATCTCCTTCCGCATGTTAGTGATAAACATAATATCGACTTTAAAGAAAGTGCCGAGTTTGAGCAATATGCCGGATAATGTCATCATGGCCGTTCTCGCCGTGGCTGCGCTGCTTGCCGTCGTTGCCGTTTTTATTGTAATATTGCTGGTTACCGATTATGTCCGCATCGAGCATGAAGAACATAAAGCGCCTGATTCGCATACACTTATCCTGGACCTTCAGAAAACCCTTATAGACGAAATGAAAGGCACGTCTAAGCAGAACAAGCTAATGATAAACCTCACCATAATATTCATTATCATAACCATCCTCGGCATACTTGCCAGCGTCCTGGGGCCGGAACGCAGCGTAAATTTCACAAAGGATATCGGCGCTTTGATAAGTTCGTGGATCTCACAGGCACTGGGCGGCTTAAGGAAGGTTACAGGCAAATAGGAGGATAATATGGCAGAAAAATCAGCGACGTTTGAAGAGCTCATGAATAGATTAGAGGAATTCGAGAAGACAGTTCTGGGGCTTTTGGAGAACATAAAGAAATTCAAGGCCAAGTTGATCCAGAATAAATCAAAATACGGCCCGGATACTTCAAAGTGGCCTATCCGCGCCGAAGGCCAGGAATAGACGATTGTCAGGTCAGGGGCCCTTAGCTCAGCGGTAGAGCGGTCGGCTCATAACCGATTGGTCGTAGGTTCGATCCCTACAGGGCCCACCATTCCGCGAAGCGGAATGGAATGACAAATATCCAATTTCCAATGACAAAATTGGATATTAGGATTTGGTAATTGGTCATTGCCGTGAAACGGCCGGAGCGTGGCTCAGCTTGGTAGAGCGCCTGGTTCGGGACCAGGAGGCCGTGGGTTCAAATCCCACCGCTCCGACCATTGATCGATCAGGGATCGTTTATTATATATTGACTCGCAATATAATTATGATAGAATCCATCTTGTCATGAAACATATAAAGATATCGTTCTTAAGCGTTTTCATCTTTCTTGTTTTGTCCGCTATTGCATTTGCAATGGGCGGGCCTGCTCCTGAGCAACCGAAAGAAGAAACTCCCGCAATTCAACCGCAAACAGCTGAAGCACAGCCGGTTGTCCAGCCTATTACTGTAACAAAAGAAGCTGAGATGGGGGATTTTGACAAGGCTCAAGCTGAGCTCACATCATTAGAGGCGGAGCGCGAAAGGATCGATATTTACCTGGAAACCTTGAACAAGAAGATCATCAAGGCAAAGATCTCGAAGGACGAAAAAAAGTTATCTCAGCTCCAAGAAATAGAGAGGACAATGTCTGACAGGGAAAAGTTGGTGACGGAGAGAATTTCATCCATTAAACAAAAGTATTACATATTGAAACCGGTTGGGGGGTCCGAAGCGCCCCAAAAAGAACAAAAACCTGAGCAAATAGAGAAGCCGAAGATAGAGAAGCCAAAAGCGGTAAGCCAAAATATAGTCTATCATGTTGTGGCGGCAGGCGATACGCTGATGAGTGTTTCAAGGAAGTATTTCAACGGGTCAGCATCATATTACAGGCAAATAGCGGAAATGAACGGTCTCACCGGCGCCAGCCCGCTCAAGGTCGGGATGAAGCTCAAGATAGATAAAAACATGAAGCTAAAGCCTAAAAAACCAAGCCTCTGAATAAGGGTCATTTCGAAAACTCCGCGGCTAATATCCAGTAAGGATCGACTTTAGGGTGTTCTAGTGTTCTTTCTTTCCCTTCCTTGACTATCTTGATGCCCTTACTCATTGGAAGGACGTCGCCGACGACCGCGCTTATTATTCCTTCCCTCTTGAAAGCCGCGACAAGTTCATCGGCCTCTTTCACGTCAACTATCGCTATCAGTGTCCCCTCGCTGATGGAGCAGAAGGGATCGAACCTGAAAAGTTCGGCGGTTTTCTTTATGACCGGTTGGATAGGGATGGATTTTTCCTCAACCCTTATGCCGTAATTACCAGCTTTTGCCATCTCGTAAAGCCCTCCCCATATGCCGCATTCGGTGGCATCGTGCATCGCGTGAACTCCCGGAAAATCGCGCGCAATTGCGCAGTCATCCATCACCGACATCTGCTGAAAAATATCCGCGGCCTGTTTCTGGAAAGCTTCGCCGCCTGCTTTAATGAATTTGTCCGGGAAAAGGACAGCAAGAAGCCCGGTTGTCTCGATCGCGGGGCCTTTTGTTATCACGATACGGTCCCCGGATTTGACCTTGAAAGGGCCTCTCAATTCCTTTTTACTGCCGATAGCGATCGCTGTTGCCCCGCCTACCATCGGATAGCTGCATCCGGTATAACGCGCGGTGTGCCCCGTGATCACGCTGATGCCGTATTTCTTTGCTTCCGAATGCACGGTTTTCCACATTTCTTCCAGCTGGCCTTCCGTCATTTCGGGAGGTAAATTAAGGTCAATCGCCAGGTATCTGGGCTTTAGCCCAGAAACAGCGACATCGCAGAATATTATATGGAAACCGAACCATGCGGCTTTTGAAAAACCGAATGAAGGAACTATGAAGAACGGGTCCGTGGACATGGCAAGATAACTGCCGCCGATCTTCAACACTCCATAATCAACACCGTGCCTCGGACCGATAACTATCTTTTTATCTTTGGCCCCTAAACGTGGATATATGACCCGGTCGAAGAATTCAGGATGGATCTTTCCAAGTTCGGGCAGTTTTTCTTTGTTCATTTTTCTCCCTCCGCAGGCATTACCCTGATCAGGTATGTTTTCGGGTCCCCCGATTAGATCGAAGTTCTCAGCCCCACTAATAGGAGCTCCCCGAGTCAACGCGAAAATAGTATCAAAACGGCGCTTTTAGGTCAAGGTTGAAAAAATCTGATATTCTGATAAACTGATATTTGAAATGGCCCCATCGTCTAACGGTTAGGACATCAGCTTTTCAAGCTGACGATCGGGGTTCGATTCCCCGTGGGGCTATTTATTAAGGTAGAAATATCTTAATTGGAATCGAACAGTGAAAAGATGGATGAATTTGCCGGGGGTTATTTTAATTATGGAAGAAATAGAAAGATCAAAGGTCCGAGTTCAGCCGGTCTTAAAGCTTTACCTGGACCTTTCAAAAACCAATTACCTTCACTTCGGCCTGTGGAAAAAGGGCGATAAGCTCACGCTTGAGAACTTCCAGAAAGCCCAGGAAAGATATCTTGAAAATCTTATAAGTTTCATCCCGAAGGGCGTAAAGACCATACTTGATGTCGGCTGCGGAGTGGGCGGGAATGCGGCAAAGTTATCAAGCCTGGGGTATCAGGTGACCGGCATTTGTCCGGACCCTTACCAGGGGCAGCTTTTCAGGAAAAACACAAAAGGCAAGGCCGGTTTTAAATTGACCGCTCTCGAAAAGTACAAAACAGATCAAAAGTTCGACCTGATATTAATGAGCGAGTCGGTCCAGTACATACCTTTCGGGGAAGGGCTGAAAAAGATATCTTATCTATTAAGGCCGACCGGCTATCTTCTCGTATCCGATTATTTCAAAAAAGAAAGCGCAAAGCGCGTGGCTAACCTCCCGTCCGCAATGCTTAAAGACTACATGAAAGAGATTGAAAAGGCGGGATTCAAGTTAGTGAAAAAACAGGATATCACCGAGAACATCCTTCCAACGCTGGAATACGGCGCCAATATATATATAAATTACATAAGGCCGGTTTTAAGCTGTATTTTAACAACCGTGCAAGTGCATCTACCGCCTGTTTACTGGATGTTGAACCTCTTCTTCAAAATCAGGATCAAGGGGAAATCGATCAAGCAGATCATAGTCAACAATCTTGTGCCGATCCAGAAGGATGTTTTCAGGAAATATCTCACATATCAGGTGATGCTGATCAAGAGAAAATAAATCCAGAGCCCAATGCGGATGCTTCAGTGTTTATTTTAGATATTCTTTTAGCTTTTTGCTTCTCGTAGGATGTCTTAATTTCCTTAAAGCCTTGGCTTCTATCTGACGTATCCTCTCTCGAGTAACATTGAACACTTTCCCGACTTCCTCGAGGGTCCTCGGTTGTCCGTCATCCAGGCCGAAACGCAATTTAAGGACGGTACGCTCCCTGTCGGTAAGAGATGACATTACCTCTTCAAGGTCTTCCCTTAGAAGTCCATGAAGAACTACCTCATCGGGAGCCTGAACAGCCGTGTCTTTCACGAAATCGCCAAGTCGCGAGGAATCCTCATCGCCGACGGGCATTTCAAGAGAAAGCGGGAGCTGGGAGATCTTTATTATCTCCCTTACCTTGTCCGCTGACATTCTTGCCCTTCTTGCGATCTCTTCTTCGGTCGGGCGACGCCCAAGCTGCTGCAGAAGCGTTCTCGACACTTTTCTAAGTCTGTTTATAGTTTCGACCATGTGCACGGGTATTCGTATCGTGCGCGCCTGGTCCGCGATGGACCTGGTTATGGCCTGACGGACCCACCATGTCGCGTACGTGCTGAATTTATAACCTTTCCTGTGGTCGAACTTTTCAACGGCCCTGATCAAGCCGAGGTTGCCTTCCTGGATAAGATCAAGGAACAGCATCCCTCTTCCCGTGTATTTTTTCGCTATGGAAACAACAAGCCTCAAGTTGGAATTGGTCAGCCTGTGCTTATCCTTCATGCTTCCTGCCCTTACTTTCCTTGCGCAGTCGATCTCGTCGGAAGGAGAAAGCAGTTTGTACTTTCCGATCTCCCTCAGGTACATCCTTACCGTGTCGTCTATCCCGACGCCCCTTATCTCCGTTTCGGGAACATCTGCCGCCACTGTTGTTTCTTCTGGAGCGGGAGCTGTCTTTTTCTCTTTATCTTCGGATATTTCTATGCCGTGTATGAGAAGCTCTTCTATCGCATCTATGTTCTTCTCGGGCTCAGGGTAAATGGACATTATCTCTTCCGGAGTAAGATAACCCTTCTTCTCGCCCATGTTCTTTAAACTTTTTAAATTCGTTAACTCTTTCATTGGAGCACCTCGTTCTTTCTTTTTATCGTTATTAAACCGGGAAAATTTCACTTATATCGACAAAGACCTATATGCGTCATTCAAGTCCTTGAATTCTTTATGGAGCATGGAAACGTTCTCAAGCCGGCCCTCTTTTTCCGCTGCCACTATCTCCCCGCGAAGACTTTCCATCTTCGATTTAAGATGATGGGCTTTTATCGTGTTCAAGCAGTCCTGGGCCACCTTTTCCATGTTCGTCGCCGGATAATCGTTCATGATGATCTTTGACAATGATTTCTTCGAATCCTCATCCGGCAGGTTCTCAAGCATGAAATGCGCAACATCTTTCGTGTCAATATCCGTGGACTGAAGGAGTTCGGCGATCATTTTGGTGTTCTTTCCGGTGAACTCCTGCCAGGTAATGGATCGCTTAAAAAGGTCCATGATCTCCTTGTTGTTCACCGATAGCTTTATAAGGCATTCTTCCGCCTTCTCGATCTTTAAAGAAGGTTTTTCAACGGTCCTTTTTAAGGACATTTCCCCGCCTTTTTTTGCGTAGAAGCCGTGCCTTTTTACTTCGGATGATATTTCGTCAACACCGAAGCCAAGCTTATTCGCTGCGAGCTTTATGTATTCTTTTTGTGTCAGATCGTCCTTCTCTTGCGCGATCAAAGAAGAGACCGCGGCCGCCGCTTTTGCGCGGCTTTCGATCTCTTTAAGGTTATATTTTGACAGTGTATTGGTGATCATATATTCCATCCAGGGCACAGCTTCCTTAAGGGAGTTGATGAAACCATCGGCTCCTTTTGACTGGAGCGCTTCATCGGGATCTTTTCCGCCCTCATATCTTGAAACCTTTACCCCCAGTCCCTCGTCTTTAAGTATTTCGACGCTTCTTGCCGTTGCTGCATTCCCTGCGTTGTCCCTGTCGAACGCTATTATCACGTTATCAGCGAATCTGTGTATTATTTTTGCCTGGTTCGATGTAAGCGCTGTGCCCAAGGGGCAGACCACGTTCTTTATGCCGTATTGCCAGCAAGTTATAAGGTCAACATTGCCTTCCACCAGGACTGCCGTCCTTATCTTCTTTATTTCGTCTTTTGTCACATTGACCCCGTATATCGAGTAACCTTTGTTATAAATAGGGGAGTCCGGAGAATTGATATATTTCGCTTCCTCGTCGGTCCCGGTTCCGGTGGGGATCACCCTTCCGCCAAAACCTATGACGCGGTCCCGCGGATCGATTATAGGGAACATCAATCTTCCCCTGAACCTGTCGTAAAACCCGCTTTTGTCCGTCCTCTCGATTATAAGCCCAAGTTTTTCCATATCCTTTTGGGCTACACCCTTCTTGAAAAGGAAATTCAGAAGAGAATCCCATTTATTGGAGGAATATCCGAGATCAAAAGCTTTTATGGAAGCTTCATTTAGGCCTCTTTTTTTCAAGTATTCCCTGGCAATTTCACCCTCGCTGCCTTCCAGGTTTTCTCTGAAGAATCTTTGCGCGAGCTCCATTATCCCGATATATCTGTCTTTTTCGCTTTGCAGTGCCGGAGAAGTCACGCTCTTCTTTACCGCGATCCCAAGGCGTTCACCCAAAAGCTCGACTGCCTCGGCAAAGCTTATGTTCTCGATCTTCATCAGGAAAGCGAATACATTGCCTCCCTCATTGCAGCCGAAACAGTGGAATATCTGCTTTTCCGGGCTTACGGTGAAAGACGGCGTTTTTTCGGAATGGAAAGGGCAGAGCCCTATGTAATTCTTCCCTCTTTTCTTAAGAGGGACGTATTCGCCGACTATCTGGAGGATATCGGATTTATTCCTTATGTCATCTATAGTAGAGCTTAATATCATTAGTTGGTTGTTTTAGCGTGCCATTCGTTCGGGACAAAGATCTCTGTGAATTTGTTCGTTGCGTACCTGTCCGTCATGCCCGCGATGAAATCGATGATATTCTGAACAATATCTACTTCCTTAAATGTACCCTTGTAATATGGAAGCTTTTCAGGATTCTCATGATAATGTTTGAATAGCTGCGTCAGAAGATAAGGGATCTTTTTTTCCTCACCTTTGGCGGTCGAGCTCGTGTAAACTTTCGCATAAAGAAAATCATATAATCCGTTCATCGCGTCCTCGATATCTTTATCCATTTGTATCCTATTCTTGTCCCTGCTTTTTTTGATCATATTCGGTATTATCGTATCTAAAATATTCTTGCCAAGGATGTCTGTGTGTTTTTTAGGCAGATCTTTTTCTTTTATTACTCCCGCCAAGATGCTGTCTTCTATATCATGTCTTATATAAGCAATATGATCAGAATATCTCACCACTTGGCCCTCCAATGTCGCGGGCAGCTGCTTGTCTTTTTGGGGATGATGTAGGATCCCGTCCCTTACTTCCCATGTAAGATTCAAGCCCTTTCCACCTTTTTCAAGGACTTCCACCACTCTTACGCTTTGCTCGTTATGCATGAAATATCTTTTTGGAGCGACATCGATCGTTTTTAATATTTCGTTCAAAACATCTTCTCCGGCATGCCCGAACGGAGTATGCCCCAGATCATGACCCAAGGCTATGGCTTCCGTCAGGTCCTCGTTCAAGCAAAGCCCCCTGGCTATGGTCCGCGCGATCTGGGAGACTTCTAACGTGTGAGTTATCCTTGTCCGGTAATGGTCTTCAACGGGAGAGATGAATACCTGTGTTTTGTGTTTCAATCTTCTAAAGGCTTTGGAATGCAGGATCCTGTCCCTGTCGCGCTGGAAACATGTCCTGATGTCGTCTTCTTTTTCTTTTCTGTCCCTGCCCTTGGAGTTCTTCGATCTTACTGCGTATGGAGAAAGGAATTTATCTTCTCTTTCTTCTATTTCATTGCGGATTAACATAGGCCCCCCGAAGTTAAACGATCTTAAGTCGCAAAGACGAGATTATACAGGGGATTTGAGATCTTGTCAAGTATTTATTGGCACCTTATAAAATAATTGTTGTTGCAGAGCCAAAAATATGTCAACAAAATATAGTAAAGATCACTAAAAAAGCCGAAGGCACATCCATGATCAGGACCTATTTTGTTGTATAGTGAACTTTTGCTTTTTCCTTTAATGCGCCGTGCGCGGCAGCAAGCCTCGCGATAGGTACCCTGTAAGGCGAACAGCTCACATAATTAAGCCCGTTCCTGTGGCAGAACTCGACCGATGCCGGATCTCCTCCATGCTCTCCGCAGATGCCGATCTTAAGGTGCTTGTTCACGCTTCTTCCTTTTTCAACGCCCATTATCACAAGCTTGCCGACGCCGCCCTGGTCAAGAGTGGCGAACGGGTCTTTTTCAAGGATGCCCTTGTCGATATAGCTGTTAAGGAATTTCACGACATCGTCACGGCTGAACCCGAAAGTGGTCTGCGTGAGATCATTGGTGCCGAAAGAGAAAAATTCCGCTTCCGTGGCTATCTCATCCGCCGTGACCGCGGCCCTCGGCAGTTCTATCATTGTCCCGATCATGTAATCTATCTTCACGCCGTGCTTTTTCATGGTCTCTTCGGCGATCTTCTTGATCAAGGTTTTCTGGGATTTAAGCTCATTAATATGGCCGACGAGAGGTATCATTATTTCCGGGACGACCTTCATCCCTTCTTTCCTAACCTCGCATGCCGCTTCGATTATCGCTTGCGCCTGCATCTCGGTGATCTCCGGATATGATATTCCCAGGCGGCAGCCCCTGTTCCCTAGCATAGGATTAAATTCATGGAGCTCTTCAACCCTGGCAAGTATCTTTTCCTTCGAAGCTATCTTTTCCTTGTCGCCGTTCGTCGCCTTCAGCACTGCGACTTCCACCATCAATTCCTCCCTCTTTGGCAGGAACTCGTGTAGCGGCGGGTCAAGCAGCCTTATCGTCACGGGATAGCCTTTCATTTCCTTGAACAGGCCGATGAAATCGCTTCTCTGCATCGGAAGGAGCTTGGCGAGCGCCTTTCTCCTGTCCGGTTCGGTCTTCGCCATTATCATCGCCTGCATGTTGGGCAGCCTGTCTTCCGCGAAGAACATATGTTCTGTTCGGCAGAGGCCTATTCCTTCCGCTCCAAATCCTCTCGCGACATGCGCATCGTGCGGGATATCCGCATTTGCGCGGACGCCTATCTTCCTGAAAGAGTCAGCCCACTTCATGAGAATTCCGAATTCACCGCTCAATGTAGGCTCTATCGTCGGGACCTGGCCGAGGATCACCTCGCCTGTTGTGCCGTTAAGCGTTATCCAGTCGCCTTCTTTTACAACAATATCCTTTATGCTGAATTTCCTTGCTTTCTCGTCAACTTTTATCTCTTCACAGCCTGCAACGCAGCATTTTCCCATTCCTCTGGCAACAACGGCAGCATGGGATGTCATCCCGCCCCTGGCGGTCAATATGCCCCTTGCCGCGTCCATTCCATGGATGTCATCGGGGCAGGTCTCGTTGCGCACAAGTATCGTTTTTTCTCCGGCCTTTTTTACAGCTTCGTCTGCGGTGAATACCGCTATTCCTGTTGCGGCACCCGGAGAAGCGGGAAGGCCTTTTGCTATGACCTTTACTTTTGCTTTTGGGTCAATTATCGGATGAAGGAGCTGGTCAAGGGAAGCCGGGTCGATCCTGAGTATCGCTTCCTCTTTAGTGATAAGCTTTTCCTCCACCATTTCAACGGCGATCCTTACGGCTGCGAATGCGGTCCTCTTTCCCGTCCTGGTCTGGAGCATGTAAAGCTTGCCCTTCTGGATGGTGAATTCAAAATCCTGGATATCCCGATAATGGTTCTCGAGTTTCAATGTAATTGCCCTTAGTTGTTTGTAAACCGGGGGCATTTCTTTCTCCAGCTTGGAGATAGGCTGCGGCGTCCTTATGCCGGCCACGACATCCTCACCTTGCGCATTAGTCAGATATTCCCCGTAGAACTTGTTCTCGCCTGTTGAGGGGTTCCTGGTGAATCCTACTCCGGTCGCACAATCGTCTCCCATGTTCCCGAAGACCATTGCCTGCACATTTACTGCAGTGCCGAGCGTTCCGGAAATGTCATTAAGCTTCCTGTATGTTATCGCTCTCGGATTATTCCATGATTTAAATACCGCATCCCTTGCCATATCAAGCTGGACATGCGCATCCTGCGGGAATTCCTTGCCCGTATGTTCCTTAACGGCTTTTTTGTATCTTAAAATGAGGTCTTTAAGGTCCTCTGCCTTGAGCTCCGTGTCAAGCGCCACGCCCAATTCGTCTTTCTTATGCTGAAGGATGTGCTCGAAATCGCTTTTCTCCATGCCGAGGACAACGCCGCCGAACATCTGGATGAATCTCCTGTAACAGTCATAGGCGAACCTTTCGTTCTTTGTTTTTGCAATGAGCCCGTGGACAGTTTCATCATTAAGCCCCAGGTTGAGTATCGTGTCCATCATGCCCGGCATGGAGAACTTTGAGCCCGATCTCACGGATACAAGGAGCGGATTCTTGGCATCCCCGAGCTTTGCGCCCATAGATCTTTCGAGTCTCTCGATATATTGAGCCTGCTGTTTCGCCACTTCGGATGGCACCTTTTCCCCGACCTTGTAGAACATGTTGCAAACTTCGGTGGTAATGGTGAAGCCGGAAGGGACGGGCACTCCCGTATTGGTCATTTCAGCCAGGCCGGCGCCTTTTCCGCCGAGCAGGTCCTTCATCTGGCCGTTGCCTTCCGCCTTCCCGTCACCGAAATAATAAACGTACTTTTTAACGGACGATTTCTTATTTCCTTTTGCCATTAAAATTCCACCTCTCTAATATTTTTACGAAAAACCTTGCTATTATATAACAGCCATCAAGATTATGCACGGAGATATTAACTACAGTGAAAATATGCCACATTATAAAACATAAGCCATTTGATAATTTCCAGCACAAACCGATAGAAGTATAACAATAAAATATATTCGCTGATCTTCGTTAACTAGTCTATTTCTGATAACGGCCAGGATCTCCAATTATTCGAGCGGAGCACGAATTAACGCTGATCCGCACAAAAGTCCAATTTGTATCATCATCGGCCTCCCCAAGCCCTTGATAAATAAGGAAAAACATGGTATAATTGCGCCAGTAAAAGGATAAAAAGATGATAAAATTTATTTCTCCAGGACGTATTGATTTTAAGAAAATGCATGCTATTTTCGTGATCCTGGCTATCAGTTTATGCCTATTGGCCTTCTATTTGTTCTTCGGCTGCGGGAATCCCACGGGTGGTGGAGGCGGTGGCGGCGATGGCGGCGGCGGCATTACAATATACAAACTGGGCATATCAATAACCCCCGAAGGATGGGGAACGGTAGAGGTATCACCCACAGGAGAAGTAACAGCGCAGGGAACAAGAGAATATGTAAGCGGAACAAGTGTAACCCTATTGGCTCTTCCTGACAGCGGAAAAATGTTCTCAAGCTGGGAAGGGGCAGGCCTCACATCCACGACCTTAAATCCTTCGACCGTAGAGATGACGGCAAACAGGGATATCAAGGCATATTTTGTTAATGCACCCGCGATCGGGGACCCCTACCAAGGCGGTAAAATAGCTTATATCTATCAGCCCGGAGATCCCGGTTATGTGGCAGGACAATTTCACGGTTTAATAGCCGCTACCAGCGATCAAAGCTCAGGAATACGATGGTATAATGGGGATGATATCTCAACAGGAGCATCAGAAGTGGCCGTAGGTACAGGACAGTCAAACACGGCCAAAATTATAGCTGCACAGGGGGAAGTGAAAAGTAGTTATGCAGCCGGCCTATGCGATACATTATCACTTAACGGATACGACGACTGGTTCCTACCATCAAGAGAGGAATTATATCAATTATATTTAAATCGTGGAGCTGTTGGCGGTTTTTCTACTGATTATCCTAGTTACTATTGGAGTTCTACGGAGATTAGTCTTAACTCCTCGACTGTCGTGAGCTTCTATAGTGGCTCCCGATGGAGCAATTGGGGGAAAAACAATACGTACATGGTGCGAGCAATCCGAGCTTTTTAACTATTTAACAATTTAATACTGCCGCGAGGCGGCATAAGATCCGAAATCGGGATATCGGGAGATCAGGGGATTAGGGAATCAGGAAGAAAGAGCCGTTCACAACTCTAAGCCGTATTGAATGACCCAATCTCGGCCTCCGTTATTAAGGCAGTATGCTTCTACCGCCTGGGCCAGGAGCATTTCCATTTTTCTCTGCGCCGGATTTTCAATTTCTAACCAACGGTTCCCGAGGATCGCTAAGTTAAGAAAGCCCCAAACTTGAAGCATATCCTTGTTATCGATGTTCCTCTGCAATACCGGATTGGTTTCAGACATCCCCATTTCATTTAGCTTGCTGGTCATGGTCATGTCCTTATTGATAAGGCTGGCGACATTACCGAACATGACTTTATCGCCGTAATCCCAGCTATGCAGGCCGCTTAAGGCCATGAACGCCATCAGTATCAAAAGAGTTTGTTTTCCCCGATAGTTATTCATCGCGATCCCCCGTATTATACCCCTAAAAAATCGGTTACGCTAATATGTCGTGACAATGACGCAAAAATTTCAATTTAAGCAGTAAAATATTTAAGGGTAAACTAAAGAGGGGTGGGTGGTTGAGGGATCGGGAGATCAGGATAGTTACATCTTAGCTGCACAACATAATTAGATAAGCATTATTCCGGCGCCGAACCTCCCGGTAACTCCTTTTCCTGCGCGGGAAGAAAAGAAAGTATCGCTTTTGCAGTGAGTGCATATTTGAGAGATCTCGATATTTGAAAGCGGGATCCCTGATCCGATAAGCTGACTTTTGCTGGCTTCCCACAGGTCAAAATAATTAGAACCGTTCCTGTTTATTATAAGGCCCTTGGAATTTGACAGGTTTTTGATGACTTCATGCACAACTTCGCGTCCGACCTCATAGCAGCATGGCCCTATCGATGGGCCAACGCCTACATATATATGGGTTGGATCCGATCCATACTGCTTTACCATGCTATCGACAGTATTCTGGGCGATCTTTAGGACCGTACCGCGCCAGCCGGCGTGTGCAGCACCGACAACTCTTTGCATGGGGTCATAGAAGAGCAGGGGAACGCAGTCGGCGATCTGTATCATCAATAAAATATCAGGAACATTCGTGACCATGGCATCGATCCCGCCTAATGCCGATCCGTGATCTTTGGCGCCCTTGCCGCGCATGGCTTTTGTCACGACAGCGACCTTATTGCCGTGCACCTGTTTTGCCGCTGTAATGCATTCGAGCTTGAAGCCAAGCGTGCTTGAAAGTACCTGCCTGTTCAAATCAACATGTTTTGGATCGTCCGAAACATTGAAGCTAATGTTCAAGGTATCAAAAGGAGTCTTGCTTACCCCGCCGTTCCTTGTGGAGACGAAGTGCCTTATCCCCTTTAGATGTGAAAGGTTCTCGAAAAGGAATGTATTTAAAGGTTTACGAGACTTTGCTGCCATTTGGAATGTCTTTATCTATTGTTACCAGGGTCAGGGATGACTTGTCCTCGGTCGATGCTGCAAGCAGCATCCCGTGCGAGGTTACGCCTCTTAAGGTCTTTGGCTCCAGATTGGTGGCAACAACCACCTTTTTTCCGATCAATTCTTCTTTTTTGTAAAATAGCTTGATGCCTGCTACAATCGTTCTTTCCTCTCCGATATCGATGGTCAGCTTATAGATCTTGTCGGCACCTTCAATGTCCTCGCAAGTTTTTATCTGGGCAACTCGCAGATCCATAGTTTTGAAATAATCGAAAGTTATATTTTCCATTTATTTCCCCTTTACTATTTTATTTTTTAATATGCCTATGCCTTCGATCTCAACCTCGACCGTATCGCCGGCAGATAGCGGGCCGACTCCCGGAGGCGTTCCGGTGATTATCACATCGCCTGGCAACAGCGTCATTACCGAGGAAACGAAAGAAACAAGCTCGAATACATCGAATATCATGTTCTTTGTGTTTGAGTTCTGTTTGATCTTGCCGTTTACCCTGGTTTGAATGTTTAAATTACCTGGATCAATATTCCCGACTATCTTGGGTCCGAGAGGGCAGAAGGTATCGAAAGATTTAGCCCTTGTCCATTGGCCATCCATATTCTGAAGGTCTCGGGCTGTTACATCGTTCGCGCACGTGTAACCCTTGATGTATTTTATTGCCGAGGATCTGGATATGTTCCTTGCCTTTTTCCCGATGATCACCGCGAGCTCACCCTCATAGTGGACATTCTTGCTTTGGCGCGGATAAATTATCGATTGCCCGTTCTTTATGACAGATGTCGAAGGCTTCATGAACATTATAGGATGGTCCGGCACGGGCATTTTCAATTCCCTTGCATGATCGTAGTAATTAAGCCCTATCGCGATCACTTTTGATGGTTTGAACACAATAATTGTTCCTTAATTTGTCATTTGTAATTGGTCATTTGTCATTCCAGCCCGAAGGGATGGTGGACCTGACACATTCAGTTCGAACTCTGTCAATTATACTACCAAATACAATTCATGGGTGCAAGAAGCTGAATTTGGGCCGTTCAGGATAAGCATCAGATGTCCTTCGACAAGCTCAGGATATATTGCCATCCAGCCGGGGAACTTCGCAACATCCCTATATAGTATAGGTAGGTACACACGCTACGCACGCGCGTAAGGAGCCTGCACGCAGGGCATTACTATTAATTATATTGGTAAGATGTTGTTGGTGTTGGGAGAAGAAGGAAGATCATAGTTCATCTATCAAAGGACTCAGGCTAGTCGGTTCGCCTTAGCTGGTTGCTTCCTATCAAGGCTGGTCACATAGCTTATACTCCCGGAAGCAACAATCCATTAATTATATATGCTCTGGGGAAGAGATTGTCCCTGCACAATCCCGCCATCAAACACGCCAGAGAAGCCCCGTATTTCGCTTTATGAGCCTTGCTTTCCCGCCAGAGGCGGAATGACCAATTACCAATGACACAATGCCCAATGAAGGTGTGTGCTATCCTCCAGAGGCGGACAGGCGCACATCATAAAAAGAAGAGGCACAACCCCTGCGCCATTCCCGCCATAAAAGAAAGCCCCTACTTAGCTTTAACTTCTTGATGCTTCGCTATCTAACTGGTTCGTTTTCTGTATCTTGCCTTTCCCTTTGAGGGGGAGGGGATATTTGTATTTGCATTGAAATGAACCAAGGACCTTCGGGTTATGAGTTAGGTCCTCGATTTTCACAGTTTTCAAAAAAACCCGCTTTTTATGAATATTGCAGCATATTTCACTAAAAGTGAAGTCAGTCTATGTCATTGGAAATCAGTCAGAATCACTTAAGAGTATTAGTAAAATATTAGATGATCTCGGATGTCGTGTTGCAATGGGTAGTATTATGAGTGATCCATAAGATACTGGCTAGCAATAAGATGGGAGACACAAAAGAAAGAAGCCAAAATCCCCTGCGTATCAAGGAATCTCGGCTTTTTTCAATTGTCTTACATTTAAATTCTATAAAATGTGACTGGTATATACTGAACGACGGTTTCCCCATTGTCCTGAAGTAAAGAAAATGGATACTCTATCGTTACTTTGTCTGGCAACATGCCCGTTGTTTTCGCCTTCACAAGCTCCGTATTAATAGTGTTGAGATTATGGTTCCACATGTTTCCGGTAACACCATCAACTGCGAGCCCAATTATACCTCCAAGCAATATATTGCCAAACACCCACCCGTTCAAGGATCTCTGAATTAAAACCTCTTCGCTTCTATATCCTTCATACTCTAATATAACAGTATAATCATTTTTCTTATCTAATACTATTGAACAAGGAGTATGCTGAACCTGTTTATTCCCTCCACCTATCACCGTCACAGTAACATCCTTTGGAACAGTCTTAATAGATAAGGTGGATGGAGAACCACTGAAGATTGTGGCACAGCCCGACACAAGACAAAGCAAAGATATTGAAATCAATCCTACAAATATTTTATGATAAGTTTTCATTTTTCACCCCCTTAACTTATTCATTACCCCAACAAAGAATGCGACAAAAAAACCAAAAAATAATCCAATAGCAATTAAATATCGATTGTTTTTCATTTTCCTACCCCTCCAATTTATTTGTAATTAAAAATAAAGCTTATACTTATAATATATTCCGGCACTCGCTAAAGTAAAGTCAACCCCACTATTTGCGAAACTCCCATTCTTAATAATATATCCGATTTCCGATGAGATCGGCTTAATCTCTGTAAAGATTTGATAACCAATGCCTGCAGTTACGCTAGGCATAGAAGCTCCAGGAGCGGTCCAGCTCCATAATGAATAATTTATCCCCCCGCCTAGCATTATATTTTCATTGGCCTTAAATTTGACATTTAAACTAATTGGAGCTGCTGCAACCTGAGTTGTGGTCCCATTAGCATTTTTAAATCCCCCATAAGTTCGCAATAGGCTTATTGAAAGTTCAGTGTAAAGCGCTTCGCTTAACTTCCATGCATAAAACCAATCGAAATTAAGTTGCGCTCCAAGGTCAAGAGTCTCGGATTGCCCTAAACCACTTATTGTATAGTTGGTATTGTCAGCTCCAATGCTTAAGCCCCAACCTGCTCCCCATTCTTTAATATTCAGGTTTTCCCTGTTCATAGCTTCTTTTACAAGATCGCTATCTCCCTGATTCCCTTTTGAAGGTGTTATTTTGTTCTTTCCTGGTTCATTTACTGGGGTCAATTTACTTTTTTTCTTAAGCTCATAAGAAACATTAATTGTTGCAACTTCTTTCGCAACAATTTCAACCTGTTCATTGTAAAGTGGAGTTCCGTCTTTCAAGTTTACAACAACATTATGAGTTCCTTCTTTTATTTTTGACGTTGTTGTTCCTAATCCTAACTGAATCCCATCAATAAACACCTCGCAATCTTCAGTTGGGGGCATAACCGTTACTGTTCCATATTCTTGTGCATAAGCTGGAAGGACAATTAAGGCGAATAGGAGGAGGACCATAAATGATACAAGGCTTTTCTTCATTGAAATCACCTCTACCTTGAAAGTATACGCCTGATTAAATATTAAGCAAGGTTTGAAGCAATAGCTTTCGGAGGCATTTTTGTAGTTATCATTGGCACGATTATTGCGTTGAAATAAACAACCATGTTGACGAAATCTACAGCACTTTCAAGCGTAAAGCCTAACTGTATGAGGAATATAATGTGATCAATCGTTGTATTTGCCATGCAAACAGAACAGCAATATTCATGCCAAAGGGAGTAAGGCGTTTGAACACATTTTATGAAAACCTACATGTGCAATTATGCCTGTTTTATACAACAAAATATCTCTTTAGTAAGATAGTGAGAACAAATCTGAATAGCGACCAAAAAAAGGGGCTCGCCTACGCACAAGGCTTCCGCCAGAGGCGGACAGGTCGGCGAGCATGCCCCCTTAATTTACCCAACAAGAGCTAAGCCGTATTCAAGCTGATCCTGCAAGGCATGTAAACAACCCTGACAGATATAAACTGAACAGCTTAGAACATATGGCCTAAAAGCAATATGGTCAATTCCCTCGTTAATGGGGACTAGGAACGAATGACAAACGCTACATCTTCTCATAATTAATACTCCTTACTTTGTAACTAACAATTTAAGCTCTTTTATCAGGACGCAATGCGCCTTGGCTTTACTAAGGCTCTGAATGTACTCAAGAAAACGAGAACAACGGCCCTTATCCCTGGAACAACAGGCCATGCCGGGAAACCGATCCTGACAATGCATGCATGGAGACAAAACTGAAGCTGACATACTAAACCACCTCCTTTTCTGTAAATACGCAACAACGACTGGCCAAATCAGCCGGCAAAGACGCGCCACCGCCGCAGAGGAACACAATGACCGGAACACCCTGTTCAACGGCCTGACGGACCGTGTAAAGCGAGCCGCGTGAGGAACCATGAAGGAAAGCAACAATGACCGAGGAAGCGGAAACAAGGCGCCTGTTACGGCCCAGAAGGGCTGAAACGGCTTCCTGACGCGAAGCACCGACAGGACAGGAACCCCAAACAACCTGACCGCCTGAAGCAAGGAACCGCGAAACCTGCGGCTGAACCGAGGAAGGAAAACCTGAAGCGGAAGCCCACGCTGAATAAATGATCCCACGAGCTGAAGCCCCCTGCTGAATAACCGCCTCAAGAGCAAATGAATCAGCCCCTAAAGCGCCGCCTGAAGCAATGCTGTAGCCACGGGAAAGGAGAAGGGAAACAACGTGAGAAACAAGCGGGGCAAAAGAAGCCGGAAGAGAGCGAGAACCAACCACACCTGCCAAACGAGACATGAAAACCACCTCCCTGTGAAATGAAAACACACAGGAAGGAACAGCATTTTACCGCCCCTGTCACCCGCAGCGAGTGGAACGAATGAACCACACCTAATATCTAATTATGGTGAATGAGTGTAACGAGCGGAGGGCCGGAAGGAAGCAAAAATCAAAATCCTTATATCTAATAATGATTTTTGCCGACTGGAGGAGGGAGGCCGATTTATCGGCCGACCTTTACAGGGAATAGGCGGTAAAATGCTATACTGGAAAGGCTGGGAGCAAAAACTGTATTGTCTATATTGTTCATGTCTTCTAGTTCCATTTATTTTACACCCCTATCAACTAGTCCTTTAAACCCCATATTCACCGCTACCGCTGTATGCGGGATCAGTATATATTTCCACTTCTTACCGCCATTGTGTAAGTTGTATTCTGAAACGATCTCGCAATATTTCTCACCTGCTTCGGCTTTCAAACGCACTTCTGCTTCATCAATATCCCTCTCCGCCTTTATTTCGACCATATATATTGTATCGTTTGTTTCAACAATGAAATCAGGGGTGTATCTCCTGGAATTATGCAGCCAATAAATTGAGAATTGCGCCTGTGAGGGTCTCAGCCACTTTATTGCATCATTATCCTTTTCAAGAATTGTAACAAGGTCCTTTTCTGCTTTTGAGTCATATTTATAAAGATTGTGGCAGGCTTTTTTGAACCCACCAAACACCTTCGTTGGGATAGCGCTTGTCGGTTCTATTGTTTCGGAATACAAATGGATGCTGTCGGCGGTATATTTTGAAAAGTTGTGCGGCTCTATTTTTGTGAACGGATATACTATTGGCTCTTCATAATCCGCATCTTCAAGATAAAAGTTGTTTTGCAGTTGAGCATAAATGTATTGTCCAATCTCCCTTTTATGATATAAGACTATATTCCTAAGCTCCTCTTCATTATGGTCTTTGCGCATTTTTTCAATAGCTTGGCCGGCAAGCTTATATAAAAGATCAGCTTCCCTGTCATAATCAACTTCGGGGTAATTGATGAGTTCGTTTATAACAATATTTATTGGCGTGTCTCTGACAATGCCAACCCCGGCGCTTTGAAGAATTTCGCTTTCATTCGTACGCAAGGTCCTACGAATGATCTCTTCCGAAACAGGTTGATAATTCAAACTAGATACGTCAAGATTAAAATCATGGAATCCGCATTGAATATCTGCTTTTTGCTGTATTAATACGCGCGGGATAGGGATAGTTTTATCAATAAATTCTTCTACTGTTTTTTCGTATTCCTTTTTTGCAGCGTCAATAATGGCTTCTTTAAAAATGTTCTGTTGCGGGTTCGCCTCTACTCTTTCTATCATTTTCCCTATTGCTATTTGCGTCGCTTCTTTACTCGTAAGATCGGCGATATTCTTAACAGAAGCCCCCAGATCGCTGATCGTATCATTTAGTATTGTCTGAACCTCGAGGGAGAATACCGCCTTTTGCTTTTCACCATCATCCTTAATGTTTGAGATCTCTTTAGTCTTTTGATTGATCGCTTCATCAATAACAGATAATGAAGTAATTACTTCCTGGGGTTCTAATAAGGTTGTCTCATCGATTTCTATAATGTTTTCTTTTCTGATTATGGAGCCTGGTTTGTTAGCCTCGTCAACGATTGCCTGAAATCTGTCATGAGCAATAATTGTAAGCTTATCCACCTTTTCAACGCCCGTTCTTTTGCCATATGGCAGGCGCAAGCCTCTTCCTATTGTTTGTTCAGTCAATATTACCGAATTTGAGGCTCGAAGAGGAATTATCGTATATAGATTAGTAACGTCCCAGCCTTCTTTTAGCATATTCACATGAATGACGATCTCGATTTGATTGGTTGGCTTTTCTAGGTCGAGCAGTTTTTGAATGTTTTCTTCTTTTTCTTCTCCTCTTTGGGCCGAATGTATCTCCATAACCTTGTCGCGATAATTCCCCTTGAAAAATCGTTCAGATTCGATGATATCTCTGATCTCTTTAGCGTGATTTGTGTTCTGCGCAACTACAAGCACAAAAGGCCTTACAAGTCTTTCTCTGTTATCTCGTGAATAGATATCTAACGCAACCTTGGTATCCTCATGGATACGGATACCGTCCTCAAGCTTTAATATGTCGAGCTCTTTTGGATCTTTTTTGTACTGGTCCGGATTAAAGTTTCTCCTTGTTGCCACAGCAGGTTCTTTCACAAACCCGTCTTTAAGCGCCAATGCTAAAGGATAATCAAAAACAACATTCTTAAACTTATCGCCTTTATTGTCTATCGGCGTGGCAGTTAATTCTAAACCGATTATCGGCTTTAATTCATTGATAGCCTTTAATCCCGCATCAGCACGGTAATGGTGCGACTCATCCATTATTAAGACAAGATCAGGCAAGGCCGCAAGGTATCCAAAATAAGATTCGCCAAGATATTCCGACAGTCTTTTTATTCTTGGTTCACGTCCACCTCTTACTTCAGAATTGATCTTTGAGATGTTAAATATATTTATGTGAACATTATCAGGATAAAGAGATGTACTTGCCTGGGCATAGGTGTCACCGGTAATAATAATCGGTTGTTTATGCACAAATTCGGAAATGCCCCTAAAAACATACTTAGGGTTGTTTGGATTTGAGAGATCGTCGATCAACTTATCATATATCGTAAGATTAGGAGCCAAAACAAAATAGTTCTTTATGCCTTTTTCGGCATACAAATATGCTATAAATGCTCCCATAAGGCGAGTTTTACCGACCCCCGTCGCAAGCGCGAAGCAGATAGATGGAAAATCACGTTCAAAATCGGAACAAGTCGGATATAGCGCCCTGACCTTGCCAAGCTCTGCAGGCAGATCAACTTCTTTTTTGAGTTCAAGCCTATCGGTAAGTTTCTCGAGGATTTCAAGGCTGTCAGCTTGAGGTTTTCTTAAACTTAATCTGTTCTTTATTATTTGTGATTTTTGGTTCACTTTACTCGCCAAATTCCTTCTCTTCGTTTCCAGTTTTGGCAGCATTTATAATGTTAAGATCATAATTATCTTTTCCGAATTCGCATTTGCCAAGTATCATTTGTGGGATCTTCTTGATTGTAATATTGGCAAATTTCTTTTCACATCCCGGCGCGAACGCCTTTGCGCATATAAGCAGGCTTTCGTTCTCTTTCATTTCTGAATGTATCCTATCAAGCTGTTCTAGTGTGATAAATGAAGTGGTAACAAATATATAATCTGTTTCTGTTGACTTTCCTTGTTTCCAATAATTCTCTTGATCTGGAAAGAACTTAAACCCCTCATGTTTGCACATCGCCGCGGCAAGCATATTAGCGTTATATTTCTCATCAATCACCCAATTGTCATATTTGTCTTTGCGTAGCAAGCTTGTTGCAAGCTCGTAAAACTTGAATCCACCACCGCCCTTCCAATTAACATTTTCTGTGATGCCTGATTTGTCCTTACCATCTATTACAGACTTAAGCCGAGGCAAACAGTGGCTACTAGCATGATCCCCCAGCTCTATGCCAATCCATTTTCGTTTCATTTTATGGGCAACTGCAACAGTTGTCCCTGACCCAAGAAATGAATCTAAAACATAATCGTTTTCAACAGAAGCCAACTCAATACACCGCTTAAGTAATCTTTCTGGTTTTTTCCCTTTCTTAAACTGAACACCCCCCTCGGCAGCAATTCCTTCCCATGCAATATCAGACCATATATTTGTTAGGTATGTCGTCGAGGACATTTCCCCATCTATCAAATGAATGTTTTTCGAGTAGAAAGACATTTGTTGCCCATTCAATATGTATATGGGATCGTGCTTCTCTCTTTGAACAACAAATACCTTTTTGGGGTCCTTAATTGACTTTTGTTTTGTCTCAACTGTTAGTCGTCCAGCTCCAGTATCGCTAATTTCCGTTGGCCTCCAAATATGCTTTGCGTTTTTCACAATAAATTCGTTAAAATGCTCTAATAATTTATCTGGGCGATTTGTGCGTGGTTTAGGCACTTCTTCGTAAGCATCCATTATTGATCGGAATATCCATTTTGATGGCGATTCCTCCGGATTATTGACCCATTTATTATACGCGTAATCTGGTTGGCGCCTTATTCGCATTGTATTTTCGGTGAAATGCTCTTTATCTTTCGCATACCATAGAAGATATTCGGACGCTTTGAATACACCAGGATTAACCGTACTAAAAGCTGAAGGAGATCTGGCGTCAATAGTAATTCGTGAAACGAAGTTTTTTCTGCCAAATATTTCATCCATCACAATCTTAAAATAATCAATTTCGTTATCATCTAAATGAACAAACATACTCCCATCTTTTGAGATTAGCCTATAAATCAACTCCGCTCTTTGCCTCATAAGATTTAGCCATATTGAATGCTCAATACGATCATCATAATGTTCAAATGCTGCTCCAGTATTAAAGGGGGGGTCTATATAAACCATTTTGATTTTTTCTGCATATAGCTGGTCTAAGGCCTTAAGCGCAAGCAGATTGTCTCCATGGATAAGCATATTCTCTGATTTTGGATCGCCATAAGACTTACTTGAATCCTCAATCAATATCCGTGGCTCGAGCCTCAACGCCTCATCTTTGCCGATCCAGGTTAGTTCGAGTTTGGGTTTGTTATTTGCCACTAAAAGCTCCATCCTTCCTTTTCCATAAGCTGTTCTAGATTTATACATTTAATTTTGAAATGATCGCAAACATTTGGGATTTTAGAGGCATTGGGCTTTCGCTCCTCTTGGGTTACAACATATCCATTATTTATTTTTGCGCTTGCTATCACAAATGGATCCGCAACCGGCTTACCTTCCAATATACTCCTTGAACCAATAAGTGCACCGAAATGAGGAATTGCAAATATTGACCTTACAAAAGCCAATTCCTCATCTGTAGGCTTTTTATATACATCCTTATGCTTTTTTGCCCAGTCTTTAATAAACTCACTTGCGCCATGTCGATCGATCTCATTTAGCACCTCTTTGACAGATATCAATTGGCCTGATAACGCCATTTTCTCAATGCTTTTCCATATTGATGGGAATCTTGAGGGATAAATATGCTCCAGCTCTCTGAAGCTGCATGTGTCAAATATATATATGCTCATGAAGACACCTTCTTCAAGAACGAATCTTCTAACTTAGCAATACTATTAACTTTTACGCCAAGATAATCCGCAGCTTGATTTATTGCAATGTGTCCCCTGGACATTTCGGAAAATATTAGATTAAGATATTTGTTGCCTAAATATGCTATTTGAGTTTTGTAGTAACTTGGGCCGCCTTTTTTCTTTTTTCGTTTTTTTCTTGCCTCTAAATATTCGGCAATCCACCCATCAACCTTCCCATCATATTGTTCCTTTGTCACAATTCTTCTGTCAAGCAATTTCCTGAGAATCACCTCTCTGCTGACATTATATTTATTGGCAATATCAGCAATCGCTTTGTCATCGATATGTGCGAATGATTTTATTCGTCTATCAAAATCATTCGAAGGAACCAATATTTCATTCGCATAATAATTACATGTCTGTTCAATCCCTAACTCATTCGGTGGCAAACGGGAAATATAGCGATCATCACTTAATATCACACCACTGATTCCGTATAAAATGTGTGATAATTCATGCAAAAGAGAAAAAGTTTGTCTTGTTTCTGAATTACCGCTGTTAAGGTAAATTATGGGAAATTCGTTATCTAACAGGCTAAATCCTGATATATCCTTTTGCTTAAAAGATCTCTTAAACACATAAACCCCAACAGCTTCAATTTTGTTACGCCATTCGTTCAATGCTTGATTTGCTGATTCCCACTTAAGCTGTTCATCAATTGAAATACCCAGGTATTCCCTTATTTCATTTGCAACTTTTAAGGAGTTCACTTGTTTGCTGAGATTAATATCCTTAAATATCTTTCTGTCAGATTTATTAATATCATTATTCAACTCTTTCAGATTTATTTGTCTAGCTTCAGCACACCTCAATGCATATCTCGTATCAGCTTCAAATTTATTGTACTCGAAATCTGGCAATGTCCTGAAAACCTTCTTTAAATCCGGCTCCTTGGGGGGATGGGGTAAGAAAAATACAGCGAGTGGCCTTTTATATAATGAATAAGCCAATATTTCTAACTGAGAATATGTTGGTGCAAGTTGTCCAGATTCCCATGCTTTTAAGATCTCGACATCTTTATTTATCTTAGAAGCTATGTCATCTATAGAATAACCAGCTTGTTCTCGTGCCCATTTTAGTACGGATGGTTCGATAGTATTTACTATTTTGTTCATGTTTTTGTCTTAATCAATGTTACTTCCATTGTTTTCTCCTCAATAGGAGCCTTTACTGCTTTCCCTTTATACTACCTTCCATTTTATCTCAAACAACGGCATAAGTATCGTTTTCTGTTTCAATTGCTTTTCAACTCTACCAATCAGGGCTTCTTTCCTCATATCCACTTCATCCTGTGCCTCAAACAGCTTTTTCCGCATTTCATTGCGTTTCTTTTCTGTCTCTTTAATATTTCGCTGAACTTTGAGTTTTTCCTCCAAATTGACAATCTTTTTCGCGAGTGTTTTATTAGTCTTTATATCGATATCCAGTTTTTTAAGGTCGAGCTCAAGCGCAACCTTCACATCATCAGCCCACTTATCAAGCTTATCAACTTCATTTTCAAAAAACTTACTATTTCGTTCAGCAACATTTGAAGTCACGAGGGTAATGGCTTCTTGTTCGTATTCATTTAGCTTTTTAGTCTCATCCACTGATAGGGCTTTTGGAAGGTCCACATTTGTAGCTGAAAGGGCAAACAACTTTTTGGCGATATCCGGCTCAATTCTCTCCCCTTTATCGGTTTGGGCCGCAATAATGACATGATCTTCGGACTCGAATGCCTCAACGGTGAAATTGCTAACTTTCATAACACCACGTTTACCAATTAGTGATTTTAAAACAGAAATAATAACCGGATTATTAGTGCAATCAAAAGTAACTTCAGCTGAACGATTTTTTTGTTTTTTTACGGCATTAAATATCATTTGGGCTAACGGGTGACCCGGCCTATAAACATGACTATCTTCGATATTCTTCCCGATCCTATATGGACCAGAATGGATTTCCTGACCAGGAAAAGGATTATTTTTCAAAGTAAAGGAGTATCCTTGGGTAGAAAAGTCAGCATTATCACCCAAATAATATCGAGTAATCTCCCATAACCAGCGTTCATATGTATCTAGATAGGCTTGACTATCTTTTTTGTTAATTCGGAGCCGCTCATGCACTTCCGCATCAAAGTTTTCAAGTAGCTTTTGGCGAGTATCCGCCATATTAATTTGGATGCTTTCGTCCATTTCTGTCTGAAGATTATCAAATGCAAGATTGATCTCTTCCTCAGTTCGACAGGTTTGGTATATACCGGCAATCCGCTTTTCAAAGTCGACGCCGGATTCAATACTCCCTAACACCTCATCGCTCGCACCAAACACGCCTTTAAATAAATTAAATTTCTGGTCTAACAAGTCATAAACCCGTTGATCCGCCGCATTCTTGCGGTTTACAAAGTTAATTACTACCACGTCGTGCTTCTGACCGTATCGGTGACAGCGGCCAATACGCTGCTCAATCCTTTGCGGATTCCAGGGTAGATCGTAGTTAATGACCAGGGAGCAAAACTGCAGATTTATCCCCTCTGCTCCGGCCTCTGTAGCGATCAAAATTTCCGCCTCTTCCCTAAAATGATCGATTAATGCCGCTCTGATATCAGCAGTTTTAGAACCGGTAGCTTTATCGGTATCCTTGTTCTTGCCCAACCACTGTTTATAAATCTCTTTTGATTTATCATCATTATTGGAGCCATTAAATAAGACGATCTTCCCTTTGTATCCATTATTAGCCAACAGGTTATCGGCCAGATATTTTTGCGTAATGGTGGATTCAGTAAATATAATTGCCTTCCTTTTTGCGCCAAGGTCACTGGCCATTTTAAAGCCCTTTTCAAGGGCAACCAACAACGACTCCCCCTTAGAATTAGTAAATATGGCCTTTGCCAGCTCTCGATATTTTTCAAGATCAGCTTTTTCCTGCTCCATTTTCGCTATATCTTCGGCAGTAAAAGGCTTCTTTTTCTTGCTCCCTTCCTCCCCTTCTTCATCTTCATCATCTATCCATTCATCAGACATTTCATTGAACGCCTCATAATTCTGCTCGATCCCTTCGATCTCTTGATTAAATAATCCCTTTTGGGCGGTGGCCTTCGCCGCTTTGATCATTATCCTAAGTTTTTGCACCATCTTGTCTAGGGTGCTGGCTATGGCAAAGGATGATGAGGCTAAGAGCTTACGCAGCACTAGAGTTATTAGCTGGCGCTGGCTAAACGGCAAAGCATAAAGCTTTTCCCGCTGCAGATATTCCGACATCCCATCATAAAGTTCAATTTCTTGTTCGGTGGGAACATAGTCCTGGGTTATTGGCTTGCGCTCAGTGAAAGGGATATATTCCAACACTTGCCTGCGTAAAGTCCGAATACAAATCGGCTTCAAGCGGTTTTTAAGCTCCAGGAACATTTCCTGCTTTGGTTCGACAAGCCCCAGCTCGCTTTCGTAAATATCCTGTTCACGTGAAACGCGAGCGTAATTCACCTTAAAGCTTTTTAGATCACCAAATACATGGTCATCAATAATACTGACCAGACCATATAGCTCAAGAAGAGAATTTTGTAGTGGGGTCGCGGTCAACAATATTTTTGGAAACTTAGCTAATGCCCCTTTAATTTCACGAGCGATCTTATTGCCGGTTTTATATACATTTCTTAACCGATGTGCCTCATCAATAACCGCTAGATCCCATTTGGTCTGCTTGATATAAGCTGATTTGGCCCTGGCAAAATGATAAGAACAGATAACGATCGTATCTTCTTGGTCAAACGGGTTCAAATTCCCTTTATTGATATATTGGTTAAATGATTTGGTCTCAAGAATGATCGAGGGAATAAAGAATTTCTCCTGCAGCTCCGCATTCCATTGTTTCCGCAAACTTGAAGGGACAATGATCAGAATCTTACGTTTTCTTTCTGCCCATTTTTGGGAAATAATTAGTCCTGCTTCGATTGTTTTTCCCAACCCAACCTCGTCAGCTAGAATCGCCCCATTAGAAAGCGGGGAACGGAAAGCAAAAAGCGCTGCTTCAATCTGATGAGGATTAAGATCAACCTGCGCATTAGAAAGAGTTGAAGATAATTTCTCTAAGCTGTCCGAAGCACATCGTTTGGTTAATTCGTAAGCATAATATTTTGCATGATAATCAGTAATCGGCATTTGTTTAAATTATACCTTTATATCGCGGCAAACTAAAGGATGTCTACTATGAACACCAAAATCTTTTGTTTAAAATATCAGCAATCTCCTCCACCGATAATTCTAGCTCAAGAAGCAGTTTTATTGCA
>Ga0315291_10000116_pt1 | contig 90226 bp, 63 predicted proteins | sample YL17G12_20_MG_FD_203070 | JGI IMG/M metagenome (GOLD analysis project Ga0315291, IMG submission 203070) | Sediment microbial communities from Yellowstone Lake, YNP, Wyoming, USA - YL17G12_20 | ecosystem: Environmental > Aquatic > Freshwater > Lake > Sediment | place: USA: Wyoming | collected... | reverse complement strand
TTTTTATCTATACCTTAAAGAATATGAGTTCCGTTTTAATAATCGCAATCAAGATATTGAAACATTATTAGTTAAAATATTACGACAATTTAAACCCTTTATCTAGTCAAGACCCTAAATTAATTATATTTTAATACACCCCGTCAGCTTTTGATGAAAAAGCTGATGGGGTATTCTATTACCGACATAGATGAGAAATAATGAATATGAAGCAATTTAAGTTATATACTATATTTATACTATTAATGTTAATAAATATATATTGTAAGAAAACAGAACACTATGATCCAAGAAATATAAATTTACTTACGAATTATGAACGTATTAAGCTTGGATTACCGTTGAATTCACAATATTTATCTCTTATTAATACAATCGGAGAGGATAAATCCGGTATAAATGAAGAATATTTAATTGTTGCACCCGTAATTATACGGATTTTTGAAAATGGAGATATACTAACGTTTGACGAAAATAAAATAAAAATCTATAATAATAATGGTTTCGGAAAAATGATCTTTGGGAAAAAAGGAAATGGACCGGGTGAATTTTCAAATTTTCCTTTGATAAGAATATCAAATAATGGTATTATCACCGCCGTTGAATATTTTTATCACAATATAGCATATTACAGCATATTTGACCAAAAACAAAACTATAAACTTATTTTTAAAAAGAAATTTGAGTTTAGTTCCAACTTGTTATCATTTTTAAAAAAGAACGGATTTTCTGATAAATCATATTTTTCAATAATGGAAATACAGGCGATAGATTCAATATCAATACTATATCATATATCTGATATAAAAAATAATTTAAAAGATATTGATTACTATAGTCTTATAGCTTATGAGAGTAAGAAAAAGTTTGTACCTTTATATTTTAAAAAATACAAAGATTATTCAATAAGTTCCGGTGGAGAAACATTCTCAGGAGGAGCTTTTTCAGGATCGTTTTTATGGAATATTGTTTCCGATTCATTATTGTTTTATTCAGATCCTGATGAAGTTATTTATTATTCTGAAAAAAATGGCGAATACACGTTGCATTTATTGAATATTTATACCAGAACCGATGAAAAAATTATTCAGTCGTTTATTCCATATTTATTTTCAGATGAATACATGGCATATATAATCCCTAATATCAATAGAAATGTTAGAAATGAATTACTGAGAAAAAAGATTATTGATGCATATAAACAAAAGAGATACAAATTTCCAATTACGTATTATAATATTGACAGAAATTACTTATTTATATTTTTATTTAATAGTAATTTTAAAGATGTATCTGTCAACTTAATACTTCATATTTTTGATACAAAAACAAAAAAGATGGTTTTTACTGGTGAATCACCATTTTGGCAATCGCCTGATTACATTCATAATAGTTTAGCATATAATATTGAAAATAACCAGGAAGGTTATAAAGTAATTCGTATCTATAAAATTGATCCATCGTTATACGGTTTAAATAAGTGACATTTAATCACTATTAATTTTGTTTCATTACTGGGAAATATGGGGACACAATACTAATTTCTTTCCTATTCTTTTATTAGAGAGCAATGTTTTTGATTTATAGGGCGGGTCATTGATCCGCCCTTTTTATTATTATGCTCTTGTTGATTCAGGTTTTTCAATTTTTTCCCTATTTATTCCAACATCGTCTGGTTTTATAAGTGTTATAAAAAATGTCTATGCATATACACCTGATAAAGATGAAAGTGGTTACCCAGTAATAAAAAAGTACAAAATCAATCCCGCAGTCTACGTGAAATAGAATATAATTATTCTTAATGTCCAGTCTCAAGTACAGAAGACAGAGCTATGCCTCCTGGATATGAATTAATTGATAGCTCTGTCGTAAAATACTACTCCCTATCAATTTTTAATTTCAGGAAGTGCACCGAGCAGGAGAGGCAGGGGTCATAATTCCGAATCGCCTGTTCGCATTTCCAGGTTAACTCTGCATTGGACAGTGCCAATTGCGTCGGAACAAAATTAACCAAATCCCGCTCCAACATTTTTTGATTCTGTGCCGTCGGCGGGGTGATTTTTGCATTAATAATATTTCCGCTCTTGTCTATTCTGTATCGGTGATACAGTAACCCGCGCGGGGCTTCGCTTGCACCGCATCCCACTCCGTCCCTTGGCGTCGTCTCTATATACGACTTCTTCGGCTTCTCATACTGCTCGATAATCCGTATCGCCTCTTCGCAGGCATATACCAACTCAACGGCACGAACAAGAATGCTCTTAAACTGATTATGGCAGGTTTTGCCTAACCCGGCGGATTCGGCAATCTTCTGAACCGATGCTGGTAATTTATCGTAATTCAGATTATACCGGGCAATCGGTCCAACCAGATAACCGCCGCGGTCTCTTACGACCGAATGCAGGGCATTTGAATGCTCAACGTGCTCCTCAAAAAAATTCTGCTCATATTCATTCACCGGAATGTCAATCCCCTTGCTTGACACAATTCTTCCCTCGTGGAGGGGATATTCATCGGGATGGCGGAGCGAAACGTATTCATAATCTTGCTCAAAATCCGGAAACATAAGCGATTTCAACAGTGGAACCAATTCCATTGTGGTGTCTTTTGCCCATTTCAGCTCTTCAAGAATCTGTTTGAATTCACTCTTATCCGGGGCGCGGTAAAAACCGCCGACGCGGACGTTGACCGGATGAATCTCACGTCCGCCGATGATGGTCATTAATTCATTGCCAATCTTTTTAATCCGCAGTGCCTTCTTGACAACTTCCGGATGATCCTTCGCCATCAGCAAAGCATCCTGATAGCCCAGAAAGTCGGGTGCGTGAAGCATAAAGATATGCAGTGTGTGGCTTTCAATATATTCGCCGCAATAGAGAAGACGGCGCAGCTCACGGAGCTGACCATCTACCGTAATACCGCATATCTGCTCCATTGCATTAACGGAGCTCATCTGATATGCAACCGGGCAGATGCCGCAGATGCGTGCAGTAATGTCCGGCGCTTCGGTATATTTTCGCCCCCGTAAAAATCCCTCGTAAAAACGGGGCGGCTCAAACAGGTTAAAAAGTGCTTCTTCTACCATACCGCCCTTAACCTTAACGTACATTCCGCCTTCACCTTCAACGCGGGCAAGATAATCTACAGTTAGTGTTCTTGTTTTCATGAGCTTCTTCTTCCCTCGTGTGCTTCACTTTCTTTACGGAACGGGTCAGCATACGCATTAAATCCGCGGAAACCGCGGAGTATATCGGTGCTGCTGACGCCTAATGAATTCTTCCACCAGGAGGCTAATGACACCGTATTCGGGGTATCCTGCGGTCCAAAACAGCCGTAACATCCGCGGTTGAACAATGGACATATCGCACCGCAGCCAGCTTGTACAACCGGACCAAGGCAGGGTATCCCCTGCGATACCATAACGCAGGTTATCCCGCGCCGCTTGCATTCTATACAAACACTATGGGTCGGGATAACTGGTTTTCTCCCGTTTAATAACGCATTCAGAACCTCTACCAACTGGTTCTTGTTTATCGGACACCCGCGCAGTTCAAAATCAACGTCCACATGGTCTGAAATCGGCGTAGACTTCTTCAGCGTATGAATGTATTCCGGATGGGCATACACTGCGGAGATAAAATCCTTTACATCAGCAAAATTGCGGAGTGCCTGAATGCCGCCGGCAGTGGCACAGGCGCCGATAGTTATTAGAACCTTTGAGATTCTTCGAATCTCGTGGATACGCTCCGCCTCATGAGAGGTTGTAATAGAGCCTTCAACCAATGAAACGTCATACGGCCCCTTTTTCACCAGCCGCGAAGCCTCTGGAAAATTAGCAATATCAACCAGATTGGCAACGGCAAGGAGGGCATCCTCACAATCCAGAAGGCTTAACTGGCATCCGTCGCACGACGAAAACTTCCAAACTGCAAGTTTTGGTTTTTTATCCTTTGTCATTTTATAGTTCCCGTATATTAATCCAATCTTTTACCTGCGTATAGCGAAAAACAGGTCCGTCTTTACAAATAAAATGCGGTCCGTGCTGGCAGTGTCCGCACAGACCAACACCGCATTTCATATTTCGTTCTAATGATACATAGAGATTCTCAAGTGGAATAGTGCGTCTCTGGAGTTCAAGAAGGGTGAACCGAATCATAATTTCTGGCCCGCATACCATTGCAACGGTATTCGCCGGGTCAAATTGGATACGCGGTATTAAGGTCGTTACCACACCGACATTCCCGCGCCATTCGCCTGTTGCACGGTCTACGGTTACATCTACCTCCAGATCCAGATTTGCCCGCCAGGATTTTATTTCATCGCGGAAAATAAGCTCGTCCGGAGTTCGCGCACCATAGAGGAGAACGACCTTTTTGTATTTCGCACGATGTGCCATAATATAATACATTGCCGGACGGAGCGGAGCCAGTCCAATTCCGCCAGCGGCGATGAGGACATCTTTCCCTTGTGCTTCTTCTACTGGCCAGTTAGTGCCGTATGGACCGCGCACACCAAGCAATTCGCCCGGTTTCATTTTCCACATTACCTTCGTTACTTGACCAACGGCGCGGACTGTATGAATAATAGCCGATGAATCCTCTGGATTCCCGCTGATAGAAATCGGCACCTCCCCAACACCGTTCACATACAACATATTAAACTGTCCTGCTGAAAATTTCCATTTGCTCAATCCATCCTTTGGTTGGATAGTCATCGTAAACGTATCAGCATTCTCTGAAACAACCCTCTTAATCTGACAGGGAATGGTGAGCATTGGTTGAACCGTTTTACTCATCGTTCTACCTTTATTATTATTTATGAATACCGTGAATCTGCAATTTAGCAGTGCTCAATTCCGCCAAAGGCGGACTCCATTATTTTGAAAAATGCTCCATTAACTCATAACAAAGTTTGCAGTCGTTTTCAGTCTCATTAGTGCTCCAATGAGATTTTCAATTGATCAATCAAAATGCCTTTGCTTCTGCAGTAATATCAATCCCAACCGGACACCAGGTGATGCACCGTCCGCATCCGACACAGCCAAACGTCCCGAATTGATCCATCCAATATGCCAATTTATGGCTCATCCATTGACGATAGTGTGATTCAGGAGATTTACGAACATATCCACCGTGGACATAAGAGTATTCCAATGAAAAACAGGAATCCCACTGCCGCACGCGCTGAGCAGTTAAACCGGCTAAATCAGTAGTATCGGCAATGCTTGTACAGAAACAGGTTGGGCATACCATCGTACAATTCGCACAGCCTAAACAGCGGTTTGCAATCGTTGACCAACCAGAGCTTTCAATACTTTTATACAGCCGCTCTTTGAGATTTGCAGTATCGAGTGTTCGCCCCATCCGCTTTGTCGTTTCTGCAACAATCGTTTTTGCAGAAGCTATATCATCATCTTCGGCAATTTTTACAGGTATCTGTTTCAGCAGTTCAAGCCCCCGCTCGGAACCGGCATCCGCAACAAACAAATGCTTTTTGCCATCTGCTATTTCTGTTAATGCGATATCATATCCCTCCGTTACCTCCGGACCTGTACCCATTGAAGCGCAGAAACAGGTGCCGCCGGCACGACCGCAGTTCACTGCAATCACCAAAGCCCGCTCCCGAACCGCTGAATAATATACATCAACATACGAGCCGGCAGAAAAAACCTTGTTCTGAATCTCCATAGCGGCCAATTCGCACGCGCGCACCCCGATAAATGCATAGCTCGGAACAGCACCGTTGTCATTTTTCTTTACTTTCCAACTCTTGCTAACACGCTCTGTCTCCAATAACGTCAATTCAGGTGGGAATAAAAAACGTTTCCAGGACTGCACTCCAGCAACATACCCAAAATATGCCGGGCTCGCTGACTCCTGTAACCGGTATTTCCCACTGTCTTGCTCGTCAGTCCATCCCCGGGGAAGTTCATTGCAGGAATCAATCTGGTCGTATACCACCGCACCATTCTTAACGGTTGGTCCAATAATAGTATACCCGCCTTTTTTCAGTGCGTCGAACAACTTCTGTAAATTGTCATCCTCAATAACAACCGGCTTACTTATCGGTTTCTTATTCACTTTCACCAGCCTTTATTCCTCATAATTAGGTAATTTATCTTCAATTTTTTACAATTTTGATACCGCTGAAAAGGTCATTATACTGTAATAATTGACTATGAGATTATTTCGTTTTGAGCCATCCCATCGGAGCTCCCGCCACCGCTGCTAATAAATGAGCTTAAAATTGTTATATAATCTCCGCCTCTGGCGGATTAAATAAAAGCTCTCTCTATAATATAATAAATTGAAAATATACAAATAAGTACTTTTTTAAAAATATTATATGAGAGACTGTCTGCCTTCCGCCTCCACCAGTCATACCTGAGGCAGATCCGCCGTAGGCAAACCGGCAGAAAAAACCGTTGAAATAGAGTTTTTTGTAGTTTTTCAGTAGTCTCAAAAATATCTATTTTTGTAAATGAAAAAATAACTTATATTATTTCATACTGTGCAAGGGAATAAGTATTCAATCAGAGAATAATTCTTTAATTTATTTGATGCATTTTAACATACAATTTTATATGATAGAGAGCTTTGATTTAATCCAAATAAGGTATAAATGAAAAGGTGTGCCGTAAATCCACCCTACATCAACGGAATTATTCGTAGGGGCGAACCCGCCACAATAACGGCGGAACGGCAGAACGGTGGATCTGTACCACCATTTTCAAATAATAATTCTTCGGTGGCACAGACATTCCTGTCTGTGTAAAAAAAAAGGCGGAACGGCGGATTCGCCCCTACAGATGAAAAAACGGGCGTGATCCGCCATAAAGATGGCGGACCGCCCCTACAGGTAAAAATAACATTTTTACATTTTATGTAGAGGCGAGAGGCATCTCGCCCCAAATAATTGGAAATGTATTACAAAAGAAAAGGGGAACAGCAATGAAAAAACAAATGATTCTGTGGGTAATCATTGCGTTTTTTACATTGCAATTAATTCCCGCACAGGAAAGACAAAACGCTCCGCTGATGAGAAATGAACAGGTTTTACGTGATGAACAGCAAAATCCCCACAAAAGCGATAAAACAGCATTGGATATTGACCTTACTTACGTTAACAGTATTTTATGGACGCAGGTAAGAGATGTCAAAGTTTCCGGCAATTATGCGTACTGCGCATTCACAAACGGCATTGTTATTCTTGACATAACAAATAAGTCAAGTCCGGTGTTTGTTTCAAGACTGTATTTAGAAGGAGGCGGCACAGCAAGTGCTCTCTCTATTGATAACAATTACGCATACATCGCGTGTGGCACTTCAGGACTTCAAATAATTAACGTCAGCAATCCCGCCTTGCCGGTGCTTGCGGGGAGTTATGACACCCCTGATTGGGCTTATGGCGTTGCGGTTAGCGGCGGGTACGCGTATGTCGCGGATTACTCTTCGGGACTTCAAATAATTAACGTCAGCAATCCCGCGTCACCGGCGCTCGCAGGGAGTTATAACACCCCTGGTAATACTGAAGTCGTTGCGGTCAGTGGCGCTTACGCATACGTCGCTGATTATTATTCTCTTATGATTTTAAAATCAACTGTTACCTCTGTTGATGACGAGACGCCTGTCAAAGGAAAAATTCCGAATCAATTCAAGCTTATGCAGAACTACCCGAATCCGTTTAATCCGGTAACGGTGATACGGTTTGAGATTCCAAAAGCGTCAGAGGTGAGGATTACTGTTTATAATATACTCGGGGAAAAGGTCAAGACGCTTGTTTCGGGGTATCTTTCTGCCGGCAGTTCAAGCGTTAAATGGGACGGCACGAATGATAAGGGAGAACAGGTTAGTTCGGGAATATATGTGTATCAGATGATTGCCGGGAACAGCATCATAATCCGCAGGATGATATTGATAAAATAACATCTGCCCGTACGGGAATAAAATTAAATTTCGTAGGGGTCCCGAACCTTCGGGATGTCTGCCCAAATAATACGGGTATGTTGAACCCATCCCGAGTACTCGGGGTGGGTGTATAAATGAAAAGGGCGAACACATAGGTTCGCCCCTACAGATGGAAAAACGGGCGGGGAATTCCCGCACATACGGACATTGTTAATTTAATATCGAATTAATGTTGATTTGCAACAAATATATTACTATTATATGAATAAATTTCTTTTCAACGAGAATATGGTAGTAGATGTATTGATAAAACGATAGTGGTTTTTGTTACCACAGCGAAATACAGCTTTATCCGCTGTAAGTTACAATAATCATTTAATATGAGGATTACGTATGGAACAGCAGAAAGAGTACAAGCCGTATGTGCCTGAGCAAACGGATTTGAAAGAGTTTACGCTGAGGGCGGTTATAATCGGTGTGATTTTGAGTGTTTTATTGGGGGCGGCGAATGCGTATCTGGGATTGCGTGCCGGGATGACGGTTGCGGCAACGTTTCCGGCTGCGGTCGTCGCAATGGCGGTGCTCCGGATATTTAGAGGCAACATTTTGGAAGAAAATCTTGCTCGAGCCGCGGCAACCGTTGGTGAGGCATTAGTTGCCGGTGCTATCTTTACAATTCCGGCATTCATATTAGCAGGAGTATGGACGGATATAACGTATCGCGAATTGTTAGAGATGATGATGATAATGGTCATCGGCGGCGTTTTGGGCGTGTTATTTGTGATAGCGCTTCGCCGGCCGTTGATTTCCTCTCCGGAGCTGTTATTCCCGGAGAGTGTTGCCTGCGCCGAGATTGTTAAATCCGGGCAGGGAGGTTCGACCGGTGCCGGATATGTATTTGGTGCCGCCGGGTTTGCATCATTGCTTGAGCTGTTCAAAAATGAGCATGGCCTCCGGTTTATCAACGAGTATAAGAATTTTTTCAAACAGTTTAGTCTGTCACGGATACAGTTTTTAGATTCTATGGGCAATCCGTTAGGCGGATCGTTCCAGCATCAGGGCGGTATGTATTTTTCATCACCGGCTGTGTCGCCAGCATTCATGGGAGTCGGTTACATAATTGGCACCCGATTAGCTTCAATTACGTTTGCCGGTGGTGTTTTTGGATGGCTCCTGCTGATACCGCTTCTGTTATTTATCAATAATTCCTTAACCGATATATTTACGGTAAAGCCGGAAGCGACATGGCTTGATATTGGAAGAGCGGTGTGGTATTTTCAAGTACGCCCGATAGCGGTCGGGGCGATGATTGTTGGGGCGGGATACACCTTGTGGAAAATGCGTAAAAACTTGACAGATGGTATTGGCAGGGCAATAAAAGATGTCAAAGAGATACAGGCAGGAAGAATGGTTCAGTCCCGCATTGAATCAGATATTCCATTTAATCGGACGATGTTGGGTATTGTTGTATTGCTTATCCCGATAATGATTCTCTACTGGTATTTCAGCAGGAATATTATTGCGGCGGTTGTTGCCGGATTAACAATGGCGATAGCGGGATTTTTCTTTTCAGCGGTTGCCGGGTATTTGGTCGGTATTATCGGGAGCTCAAGCAACCCAATATCGGGATTGACACTTTCATCACTATTGATTGCAGCAATTTTGATGGTGATGTTAGGAGTCAGCGGGAATTCGGGGATTGCGGCGGTGTTAGGAGTTGCATCAGTGGTATGCTGTACGCTGGGAATTGCTGGTGACGTGATGCAGGATTTAAAGATTGGGCATATGTTAGGTGGGACGCCGCGGCTGATGGAAAAAGCGGCTCTCATTGGGGTAGTGTTTGCGGCGATTGCACTTCCGTTTGTTTTGTTAGCACTGCATAAAGTATACGTATTCGGGAGCGACCAGTTGCCAGCCCCGCAGGCGGGTTTAATGGCAATGTTAGCGAAGGGAATCGTAACTCACCAGATGGCATGGCCATTAATTATTGTTGGAATGTTCTTCTCGTTCGGATTGATTCTGATTAAATCTCCGTCTCCGATGTTGATTGCGGTTGGAATGTATCTGCCGTTCTATACAACATTCGCCATCTTTTTGGGAGGCGTTACGAAGTTTATTATTGAAAAAATAGTCGAGCGGAAGAAACTTACCGAAAAGCTAAAAACACACGTTGAAAACAAAGGGATTTTGATAGCATCGGGTTTTGTTGCCGGTGAATCATTGATGGGTATCATCCTGGCAGGCATCGTATTATGGAGTGAATATGGCCGCTGGTTCACTATTAAACTGCCGTCAGCCAGCAGTTCATTTGTTTCTTCTGTCGGTACCTGGATTGGTTTGCTGGTAGTAATACCGATTCTGGCGCTGACGCTGATATATCTGCCGCTGAGAGGATTGAAGAAGGAGTAAACGACAGACGGTGTTTTATGGCAATTACATAAATACTAAAGAGGTGGTATACACCACAAACAGCGAGAAAGGGAGAACACCAACAGGCAGCGGAAATTGTTTATTGTTGGGGCAGGCACGCCTTCTTTTTAGCGGTTGTATACCCTTTATTAATAATGATGGGTAAAAATCCGCAATAGCCGTATGAGAAAATGCTTTAATAGCAGATGCGAGGACAAGAAATAAGAATGGCTCTATGCTTCATTTGCCGCATATAGTTTCAAAATTTATCTTGACATTAAAGACAAATGATACTATATTTAGTATCATAATTACTGGAAATGAAAAATTCAGCCGATAATTTAAAAGAAAGAAGAAATCTTCAAAAGATTCTTAAACAATTAGAAAAGTGGCATAAAGGTCCCCCTGAAATCCCGATTAAAGATGTTGCAAAGGTAATGAAATCTTTGGATGTTGAATTTTTACCGATGACTCAAGGAGTCAAAAGGAATTATTCACATGAATTATTAAGAGACCCAAATAAACAAATAAAAGAGGTAGGTCCTGATGGGCGTTTTGGTTGTCATCAGAAACATCCGAGCGCAAAAGATAATCCCAAATTTCGAAAGCATGATTTTAATCGTTATATTTATAAAGCCCTTAATGAAATAATTAAAAGAAAGATGGAGAATTTAGATGTCTAAAGATATAAAATATTATATGGAATTGCAATATAAGATTCATATTGAGACTACTTATGATGAAGATGAAAAAGAAAAAGTTTATTATGCTTATATTGCAGAATTGGGAAAATTATCTTGTTATGGGAGAGGGAATACAATAGAAGAAGCTTTAAAATCACTTGAAGACGAAAAAAGCGAAGTTATCAAATATTATCTTGAAAAAGGGATACCTATACCTGAACCAGAATTAGAAAAAGAACTTCCGAGTGGGAATTTTGTTGTTCGTACAACACCATTATTACATATGCAATTAGCGGAACAGGCAAAACGAGCCGGAGTAAGCTTAAATTTGTTTGTAAATAACTTATTAGCACAAAATCTTGCTCAGTATCAATTATCTGAAATCAAGGATTATTTTGATGTAAAATTCAACGAGATTCAGGATTGTTTTGAACAAAGTAAAAGTGAAGTATATGAATATAAAAGCCTAAAAGATAAGACCTATAGTGATAAATTTAAATCAATTCAATCGGAAATTGACTATATAAAATCAGATATAGATTATATCTTTAAAAAAAATGATATTACTACCGCTGCATAAAAAGGACATTTGTTTATGAAAGAATCCAATGGTAAAAAAACGATTTCTAAAAAGACAAGTCCCGATTCAGCTCACTATAATGAATTCATAAAGGGACTTACATTGAAAAGCTTGGTATTGCGAAACTGCAAAGCAGAGCTTTTTTTAGATGTGAAAAGTCTGTCTGAAAAACCTATATCAATTAGCATTGAAGGGAAATCAGCGTATGAAATCAAAGATACAAATGCATTTTCTATGATTGATGCTTATAAAATTATTGCAAAAATAGACAATAAGAGACTTTTTCAATTTGTTTTAGAATATTTTTTAACCTTCCATAGTGCACCAAATATAGATGAGAACTGCCTTGAGTTATATAAAAAAAGCAGTCTCCATTTACATACGTATCCCTTTGCTCGAGAGACGGTACAATCTCTTTCAGGGAAAATGGGAGTAACACCTCTGGTTTTGCCGTTAATTAAGTTTATTTCAGATAAAGAGTATTAACCGCTTTCATTTATTTCTGGATTTGGCTTTTATAAATAATGCAGGTTATGGCGCTGACGCTGATATATCTGCCGCTGAGAGGATTGAAGAAGGAGTAAACGACAGACGGCGTTTTATGGCATCCGGTAAAAAGTAAAAGGACTATATGCAATTAAATCAAGAATAACGAGTTTCAAGAGCTCAATTCTATTTGGAATAATGATTAAATCCGCCATTGGCGGACTTGATTTTAGGGATAGTTCCGTAATCAGAGCTCTTTGATAAAAGAGGGAAGACCACCCCTTACCCCTCCTTAAATACAGGAGGGGGAAGAAAACCACCCCTTACCCCTCCTTAAATACAGGAGTGAATGTCCCGCAGGGACAGGGGTGGTCAGAAAAAATCGTTCCTTATGTGATTATTTAATCAGAAGAATCAGACATCTCGACGAAAATATTTGCACGATAATCCTGCACCGGCTGAAAAGGTATTATAGCGAGCGTTATGAAAATTCTCGTGCCCAGCCTTTGTCTGGGTATGGTAATTTCAAACAGCTTTGCGTTTATTATTTGTATCTGCCTATAGAACATTATTAATAACGTTTTGTTATACTGTATAGGAACAATTTATGAATTGCCCCACCCATCTTTAATTTATTTAATCCCCAACAGCATCCATTTATTAAGCACGGCGCCCTCCAACATATTTTGGGCAAGCATATTCCAGCCGACGAAGCCGGTAAAGATGCCACCGGGGGACTGCTCGGCGGTCGGAGCGAGCGGTGCGCCCGTTTCTGCATCATAGTTCTCGTGCATTGAACCGCAGGTGCGGATGTCCTGCAACACTAACTTCCCCAACCGATACGCAAGCAGAACCGCCTCGGTATCAAACCCGTAATTCTTTAATGCAATGAAATAGAGATAATTAGCATTTATCCATATAGGTCCTTGCCAGTTAGAATACGGTTTGATAATGTTCGCATTGTTATACGATGAATCCTGCTTTGAGAGCGAGAGGATGCCGAAGGGTGACAGCATATAGTTTTCATTCCACAGGTATTTTGTAATCATTTTTCTGCCGCCTTCATTCGGGACAATTTTCTGTATAAGCGGGACAAAATTTGAGTAGCTTATGCGTTTAATCGGTTTTCCCGTGTCTCTTCGGATATTGAAAAATGAATAATCTTCCGGAAACCAGAGGTATTTCAGCATTGCTGACTGGAGGTTATCTGCTTTTTTCTGGAATTGCTCTGCATCTTTATTTTTGCTGAGTTTACGGGCGATGTTTGCCATACTAAGATATTCCCGCAGCTGGAAGGTGGAGGCATCCGCTGCGATGATGGCGCTCCGGTCATTTTCATCGTTTGTCAACACGACGTTGTTATCCGCCCCGGACTGTATTGCAATATCCCAGAAAAACAGCCCATATTTCATATCGAGTTGAGTCTTTTCCCGGTATTCAACAACCTTTTTCAACCCGTTATAGACCGGTTCAAGCCACGTATAGTCCCCTGACCATTCCGAGGCAAAATACGCCCCCTGTGCAAGGAACGGCTTCATTGCAAACTTTCCAAACAATGGGCGGGGTCCCTGCGGAGTGATACAGCCGGCAACATACCCTTCTGAATCAATTATTGCCGCGAAATTTAACACCCACCACTTCAAATATTTTGTGTCCTCTGTGCTCCGGGATGCTAAAAAGCACCCAATGAAGAACCCGTCCCAATCCCACATCTGCTTGTAATAGCCACCGGGAATCAGGTAATCGTATTTAATGAATCCTTCAGCGTGCATAATTGACTGCTGGCGGAGCGTGTCAAACGCTGAAGATACATTGTTTAACAGTTTTTCTAACTCTGCTTTCGGGGGAAGCTGACTGTTTTTCTCGCAGGAGTAAAACTCGATTAACAAAACACCGATAATAAGCAAAACAATACTTTTTGCAAAATATGATAAATAATTACGCATAATGATTCCCTCTGTTCGTATCTGTTTTATTTTATTGGTCAAAATTTGTGGCGTTAGCCATCCCGCTTATGCGGGATAATTTGAACCACACAATTCTGCTTTTAAAATTTTTTTAAACTAACAGTATAACTTTTGTGACTTTTTTATAAAATCTCTAAAAAAAAAATTAACCACAGAGAAAAAAACAGAAAAGAAGGAGAGTATGCAGAGAAAAATCATCTATTACTGTTAAAAAATCTATGAATATTTTCCATAGCGCTCTGATGCATTTCTGTATTCTTTATGCATTCCCGCCGTTTTTGTGGAGGGCCTGCCCGCCGTTTTTGTGGAGGGCCTGCCCGCCGTTTTTGTGGAGGGTCTCTGCGGTTAATTAGGAATCAAAAAATACAAAAATTCTGTTAACAATACAATTATCAATATAACCTTCATAACTTAAATGTTTTTCTTGCGACCCAAATTGAATTGGGAACGCACGGAGTCTATCAGAGGTGGAACTGCCTTTGGCAGACAACACAAGCTATGCTTTGATTTTCACACAATAAGTTCATAGAGCCGAATCAATCCGAAACCAGTTCAAAAGAAAAATGAATAATGAAATAGTTATTCTACACAACACCCTGCTCTATAATGACCTTTTTAATTGATATAATTGTGTTATTTTATTGCGGTGTGGGCGGATTCCAACTGCTCAACCCATTTGGCGCGTAAGGCGGAAATATAATCCTGCTGTTCGCAGATGATGCGAGCGGTTGAGCCGGGCTTCAAGCTGATAATCGTGTCGGTAATCGCAAAAAAATATTCAAGGACCGGGTGCCCAGCATCATAGATGATGAAGGGCATACCGTAATTGGAAACGTTCCGAATGGCTTTTTCTTCCGGGATAGTACCTAAATGAGAGAGCTCCATTGAAAATGTTGTTGCAACACGTGAAACCAATTCATCTGCGATAGTACTTGCGCCGCCGGCATCGGATTTGTTGATAATCAAACCAAATAAGGTGGTTTTCAGCATTTCCTCTAAACGGTGTGAATAGGAATCCATCCTGCGGACACGCTGTTCGATTTCGTTATAAGTGCGGTAGAGTGCACTTTTTTGGGTAAATGAAAGCTCACTGCCGCCGTTGCCGTTTTCATTGAACAGGATTTGATAGACTTTCTGGCGGAGCTCATCTAAATCCTCTTTTAGTAAAGTATCCGAGATATCACTGTTGCCGTTGGCTGGTATATTCAGTTTGCTCTTAAATGGGAGAATAACATCGGTATAATATTTTGCAAGTTTCCCGTTATAATTTTTGTTTTTGTCAATGTCATGAAATCCTTCTCGAATATCATTAACCGTGAAGCCGGTTCGCTGACAGTTTCTGAGCTGTTCAATGAGATTGAGCGCCTCGTTTGAGTTTTTAAAGCGCTGTTTCATCGGGTAGTACAGGAGGACTAAAATAAGGTTGAATACCGCTTCAACAGATGCGCGGTCAGGATTGATAACAAATATTTTACTGCGGATACTGCTCAGGAAATCGAGTGTGTCTTTATCAGAACCTCCCCCAAAATCTGCAAGCTTGATATGAGCATTTGAGTTATGCAACATATAGAGAACTTCATTTTTGCGGAGGTAGTACAACATTGTAGATTTTCGGACAGGGCAGGCGGAGATTAATTTCAGGTTTTCTGCCGGTGTTGAGACTCGGATAGCGTCCCAATTGAGCGGGCTTGATTGTTTATTAAATATATCCTCGATAAAGTACTCGGGTTCGATGCCGAGGAGCAGTCGCTGGTCTGGTTTGCCAAAGTCAAGGTCAATCAGCTCAACCAACTGGGATGTGGTTTCCCGATGAAGGCTGATATACCGAGCGATAAGAGAGATAATCACAGCTAAGTTGTTAACAATCAGTGATTTGCCGGTGCCGCCTTTCGTTGACGCAAATGCAATCAGGTCAATACCCCGGCTACCTTCTAAATTATTGAGAAAATCTTGAAAAATTGATTCTCTATCTTGCAGGCTGAGTGTCCGATGATGTTGTTGCTCAGTGACATAACTCTTGCGTTCCTGATCGGTTTTGATTTCACTTCGCATTGCCAGAAAATCTATGGCTCTTTGCCGGTCAACATTTTTCACCAGCATAATGAGGTCAATAACATTCCCGCCGACATTAGGACACACCCAGCATTTGAACGTATTTTTAAGCAGGTTAAAGGTCATTGTCGGAGGACCATTCTTGTTGACATGGTTTTCCCGTTTTACGCAGGGGATAACGGTTTTGTTAACGCTTAACCCTAATTCTCTGGCAACATCTATAATTGGATTAGTGCGGAGGATACGGTCTATATCATACGAATCATTCGTATGATAAAAAAGAGAAAACGGCTCATCCATTCAGTTCCCCCTAAGAAAAAATATAAATTACCATACTACAAGCGAAATAGTAAGTACTCCCACAAACCCTTTCGAGTATATTAAATATAAAAAAAAGAATACTGCTTGTCAAGTGTTAATTATTATTATATAAATAATTCTGGGTATTTTTTCAACAATTAAATGAAAAGAAGGGGAAAGTTTCTCAAAAATTTATGCAGTTATCTGCCATAACCGCCGCCGCCCGGGGTTAGAAGAACAAAAATATCTCCGCTTTCAATTGTTGTACTGAATTTTGATGGGAGCGATAGTTTTGTGCCATTCTTTTTGATAATAAAATTTTCGCCGGCTTTGCCGGGAGACCCGCCGAGCAAACCGTATGGTCTTCGGAGCCGCCGGTCGGAGAGGAGACTCAGGTGGGCAGTGGTCAGAAATTGAATCTGTTTTTCGATACCGTCCCCGCCCCGGAAGATTCCGGCGCCTCCAGAATTTTGCCGGAACCGGTATTTCAAAACGCGGACCGGCAGTTGATTTTCAAGAACTTCAAGAGGGGTATTCAGTGAATTTGTCATATGGGTGTGAATGCCATTAATGCCTGGTTTTCCGGGGCGTGCGCCCATTCCGCCGGCGACTGTTTCATAATAAGCGAAGGGTTCTTGCGTCTTCGGATGGATGCCGCCGAAGGTTACATTGTTCATTGAGCCGCTTGAAGCGGCAGGGACTTTTTCAGGAATGGCATAAGCAAGGGCACCGAAAAGAATATCAACAATTCGCTGAGAGGTTTCAACATTGCCGCCGGCAACCGCCGCCGGGCTGTTTGCATTGACAATGGTTCCTGCCGGCGCTCGTACCGTTAACGGTTTAGTACATCCGTAATTTGCCAGAATCGGCTCTGAAACAAGCGTCCGAAATACGTAAAACACAGCAGAAAGGGTTATTGCATATACTGCATTGACCGGACCCTTTGTTTGCGGGCTGGTTCCGGTAAAATCAACAATCGCATCAGAACCGGCAATGGTAATAGTTGCCGTAATTTCACACGGAGCGTTACTAATACCGTCATCATCAAGAGCATCGGTAAAGGAATACGTTCCATCCGGGATTTTTTCAATAACAGAGCGCATCATCCGCTCAGAGTAATTCTGCAGCTCGTTTATATAGTGCACTGTTTCTGCTTTCCCTGAGTGGCGGATGATTTCTAAGAGGCACGCTTCACCAACCTTTACCGCCATATATTGCGCCAGGAGGTCTCCCTCCCGCTCTTCGGGGGTACGGACGTTTGCCAGCAACAGTTTCATCAGTGTTGTATTGATGCGATTCCGCTCTTCTAATTTAAGGGGCGGAATTCGGAAACCTTCCTGATAAATTTCGCTTGACAAGGACATTGACCCGGGGGCCATCCCGCCGATGTCGGCGTGATGTGCCCGATTGGCAGTGTAAAACGCCGGTTTATCTTCGCCCGTGAGATAAACCGGACGCACTAACGTAATATCAGGGAGATGTGTTCCGCCGCTAAACGGGTCGTTGAGGATTGCCGTGTCCCCGCGGAAGAGTGTCATACTATTGATAACGCTTTCAACTGACAGAGGCATAGAACCTAAATGCACCGGCATATGGTCGCCTTGAGCAATTAGTTTCCCATCTCCGTCAAAAATCGCACAGGAGAAATCGCGACGTTCTTTAATGTTCGGTGAAAACGCCGTCCGCTGAAGTGCCGCTCCCATCTCCTCCGCTATAGAATGGAAACGGTTCTTATAAATTTCAAGCTTAATCGGGTCTACCATAGAATAAATAGAGAATTTTGATTTAACGCAGGCTATTCGCCCATACTAAATGGGCGAACTGCGGCTACCGATTTTCCTCGTGTCCAGTCCCTGACTGAACGCATATTGATTTCCGGCTCCGCCGGAAAAATAGTTCTCATATTATCGGACACTAATGATAATATCTTCGTAATCATTCACCGCAACAGAAAAATCCTTCGGGACGTACGTGGTGGCGCTGTATTCGTGGATAACCGCCGGGCCGGAAAATTGCATACCAGGTCTCAGCCGCATCCGGTCGTAAATATCCGCACGTTCAAAACTATTTTCTGTGAAAACTTCCCGTGAACCAAGGCAAGCCGATTTTGCAGAATAATGTTTTTCAACCGGTTTCGTTGTTATTTCAGGGTGAATCGTTTTCCCGATACATTTAATCCGGATTGTTACTGCTTCAGTGTCTCGGGTTTTGTTACTGAATCCATACCGTTGTTTATGTGCTTGGTGGAAACTCCGAATAAATGCCCGTGAAAATGGAACGGTCAGCTCATACGACTGCCCCCGATAACGGATGTCCACAAACCGTTGAATGAGAATGCGTTTTTTCAGTATTCCTTCCGCGTGCATTTCCCGCACAGCAAGCTCTTCAAGTGGTCTAAACCGTTCCCGTAATGTTTCAAAGCTGTCTGCATTCGCCGGGATGAGGACAGTTTTTGAATAGTCCTTAATAAAATCGGAGAACAGCATCCCCATTGCAGAATAAATACCGGGGTGCAGGGGAATAACAATAGTTTTTATGTTGAGGGCTCGTGCAAGGTCGGCCGCGTGAAGACCGCCTGCACCGCCGAACGACACCAGAGCGAAGTTACGTGGATTATAGCCGCGCTCAATAGATATAATGCGAAGTGCTCTCTCCATATTGCTGTTAACGATGCGGATAATACCGGCAGCTAATTCTATCGGCAGCAGTTTATAGCAGTGTGCCGTCTCCTTCAGAATTTTATTCATTCGCTCACTGGTTATTGGCAGTGCGCCGCCTAAAAAATGGTCTTTATGAAGTCGCCCTAATGCCAGGTTGGCGTCGGTAACAGTAAGCTGTTCTCCTTTACCGTAGCAGATAGGGCCCGGGACAGCTCCGGCGCTTTCCGGTCCCACCCGCAGTGCGCCGCCGGCATCCATCATCGCTAACGAGCCACCGCCGGCGCCGACAGTATGTATATCAATGATTGGTACTTTAATAGGACAGCCGGCTACAGTTGATTCCGCTGTCATCGGAAGAATACCCGGACAAAGACACACGTCGGTGGATGTTCCCCCCATATCGAATGTAATAACATTATCAAATCCTGCCCGTTTTCCGGCGGCGAATGACCCGACAGCACCGCCTGCGGGTCCGGAAAGTATCGTATGGACTGATTCCGTCCGCGCTGTTCTTGCCGATACAACCCCGCCATTCGATTTCATCACCTGCAATCCGATTCCCGGAAGATCCCGCTCAATAGAATCAAGATAGGCATCCATTATAGGGGCAACGTAGGCATTAACGGCTGTTGTGCTCATCCGCTCGTATTCGCGGTATTCGGGCAGAATCTCTGACGAGGGCGAAACAGAGAATCCCATTTCCTGTGCCATTCGGGTTACAGTCTGTTCATTTACTGGATTAGCATAGGAGTGCAGAAAACAGACGGCAATTGAAACGATTTTCTTTTTTATCAGCAGTTTAAGCAGTGTCGTGCAATCATCTTTTGATACTTTTTGCAGGATTTCGCCGGTATAGAGAGTACGCTCATTGAGTTCAAAACGGAGCGGCGCCGGTATCAGCGGCTGGGGACGATCGGCAAAAATATTGTAGATATCCGGACGGTTTTGTCTGCCGATTTCAAGCAAATCTTGAAATCCTGCTGTTGTAATCAGGGCTGTTCGTGCCCCTTTCCGTTCAAGGAGTGCATTCGTTGCGACTGTAGAGCCGTGTATTATTGAATACGGAAAGGGTGATTCGTGTTGGATACGGCAGATCCCTTCAAGCACCGCTTTGCCGGGATTATCCGGCGTAGAAAGCATTTTTAGTATCTTTATTTCTCCACTGCGTATATAGATAAAATCGGTAAATGTCCCGCCAGTATCAATAGCGATGGTTATTGGTGCGTGTTTCATCGAAATTGCAGTCAAAATGTATAACTGTTTAATTTGTTTTTTGCTTCTCTCAATCTTTTATTGGCGAATCAATATAGAGAATTGTTCAAAAAAATGCTATGAATTTCTTTTTGTAATAACTTTAAAACTATTTATTCTTTAAATCGCCTAAATAATATCCAATTATTATTTCAGGTTCTTCTCCAGATGTGATGCAATATTGTAGAGAAAATAACATATATTAATTCCTATAACTATTCATTCGGTTAAAAAATCGTGTTGTGATAATGAATATATGTATGAGACCCCCTCTTAAATCTCCCCCTTAATCCGCCACCAAGACGGTGGAGGGGAGAAATAAAACTCCCCTCTCCGCCGTTCCTCTCCGCCTTTTTTATGGCGGACCTGTCCGCCGTCTTTATGGTGGACCTGTCCGCCGTCTTTATGGCGGATGGCGGATAGTGGATTTGGCGGATTAAGGAGGGGTAGGGGTGGTCTATCCTCTTTGGCAAAAGAAGATTAAATTGATTTTTTGCATTTTAGTGTGTTGGTAACAACACCAAAACACTGGCGCAATTGTGCAATACAACAGATTAAATAGCCCATTCAGGCTATTTTACCAATATCTTCATCGCTTCTATCGTCAGCTTTGTCGAGGAGAGGAGATAATCAAAATTCACCGTGTCATAGACATCGGTTGATTTGTGGATATGCGGTGTTGTATCGCCGTTTCTATATTCTTCCGTTAATCCAACTGCTTTAAAGTTAAGTCTTCTGAATGCGCTGTGGTCGCTTCCGGTTTCCCTAGTCTGGAGGAGGGCGAATGTAAGTCCGGCGTTGATCAGCGCCTGCTGGTACAGCTCAACGGCTCCTTCATACGGCACTTCCAGTTCTACTGCACGGTCTCCGTCGCTGTCCCATCCCATCTGGTCAATGGTATGCACGGAAATGACGTTCACTTTCTCGTCAACTATTTTCTGGGCGAAGGCTCTGCTGCCGAGCATTCCCCGCTCCTCTTCGTCAAATAATACAAACATAATATTCTTTGACCGCGGTGTTACCTGTTTTAATGAGCTTGCGGCCCCTATCACCATCGCAACACCCGTTGCATTATCATTTGCCCCGGGACAGCCCCTGACAGAATCAAAATGCGCACCTAAAATAATATATTCATCACTCGGTTTTGTTGCGTCAAGAACGGCATATATATTTTCTCCGTTCTCACGGTATGTTTGCCGCATTGCCTTCAAATCCAATGAATTGAATGTATCAAACAGATACTGGCGCGCAAAAGTTTTATTCTCCGGCGCTGACCGGTCTTTTAAAATAACAGTGTCTTTAATCGCTTCTTTTCCGGCCAGTTTCGCAATAACCTCTTTCTGCAATGCGGAAATGTCCTGAGCACCTGTGGGTGCTGTTTTAACTGTTTGAGATGCCGAATAACCAAGAACTACAAACAAAATTATACAAATTACAGCACCATACCGTAAAAACCTTTTGTTTACTTTCATACTGATATCTCCAATCTCATTGAAATATTTTGGGAATATTTTTTAAAATATAGCGTATCCATTAATATAACACAACAAAAATGTATTATTTTTTCAATCTTACTGACAACAACTTTTTATGCATTCTAACGTATACATATACATAACGTAAAGGACGCTTAATAGAGGTATTGTATGAAGCGACCGGTACTCATCTTTATTCATTCTATCTTATATTTTCAACAAGTTTATACGGGTATGCCTATTGGGTAACAATGCGTTTAACTGATTATCCGATGAAGAAAAATACCGCATAGACCCGCGGGTGCATAGAAAATAATTTAAAGGGGGTTACAATGAAATTAACAATCAGTACGTTGCTGGTTTTAGCTTTGTTTGTTTTCGCCGGTAGTGTTCAAGCCGCGCCGCAAAGCAAAACAATTTTAAACAACGTTCTTACGCTTGTGCTTGCATTTGGGGATAAGGACGTTCCGGATGAATTTTTGCTTGCCGATCCGGTGGGCCTCACGGTAGCGCTGAACGGCGACATCATCGTTAACGATGAAACAAAATTAAAAGTCTTTAATTCCAACGGTAAACCGAAACAAATCATCGGCAGGAAAGGATTAGGACCGGGTGAATTTAGTCAATCAATAACTCACTATTGCTCAGAAGACGGTTACATCTCGGTTAAGGAATTACCGAGACGATACTATAATTTTTTTAGTCCGGAATACAAATTTATTGAACAAATAAACACAAGTCAAAGCGAATACAATTCAGAATTAATGAAATTATTACAGTGTGATCAAATTGTTTATGATGAAATCTATTTGTTTAAAGATAAATCAATGATATTTGTTATGCGCTGTATAAAATATTCCGATTCTTCAAAACAACCACAGACTATAGAAAAAAAGTTTAATGCTGTTGTAAAAAAAGAAGGAAACAAGTATATATCTGTTTATCAATTAAAACAAAATCTTCCCACAGATGATATCTTTATTGCCTCACCAACATTCGGCGATGTTACCCATACATTTCTTTCTGAATCAATAGTAGCTTATTCAGACCCCCTCATTCATAGAAAACAACTAAATGGAAAATGGTATTATACAATCGTTATACAAAATATTAAAACGGGTGAAAAAAGGGAAATACAACACGAATATGTTCCAGTACCTTTTGCAGAAGATTTTATGTCTTCAATGAAAAACAGTAATCAGATAGTGTATAAATCCATAGAAAAACTAAAATACTATGCCCCTATAAAATTTTTGGATTCTGACGGGGATTATATCTTTGCATACAAGTTCAATAAACCGAATGAAACGGGGTATGTAACTGACGTCTTCCGCGCATCAAATGGGGAATACTTAAATTCTGTGTACCTGCCGTTTAGATTTAATACTTTGAAAAATGGTTATGGCTATCGAATAAAAAGCAGTAAAACCGAATACCCGCAGGTAGAAAAATACCGCATAGACCCGAAGGTATATGGAAAATAACAATATAAAGGGGGTTACAATGAAATTAACAATCAGTACGTTGCTGGTTTTAGCTTTGTGTGTAAGTGCAGGCATTACTGAAGCCGCACCGCAAAGCAAAAATATTATTGAAAACGTTTTCACCCTTGAGTTGAAATTCGGGGATAAAGACATTCCGGATGAATTTCTGCTGGTGAGACCTGTTATGGGTATAGGTATTGCATTGAACGGTGATATCATCGTTTCAGATGAATGCAAGCTTAAAGTTTTTGACACCAGTGGGAAACCGAAAAAAATTGTTGGACGGCAGGGGCAGGGACCCGGGGAATTCGGAATTGATCCATTACCAATCATCACTGAAAACGGGAATATTTGCGCTGTTGATGTTATAAGAAAAATATATAGCTTATTTAGTTCAAACTATTCATTAATTGAAACAAAAAATTTGCAAAATGACCTTCTTTTCAGTAAGTTTGCTCAAGAAAAAGGCTGGAGTTTAGCTTATAATTTTGTTTATCCGTATTCTCATAACGAAATTTATATTTATACACAGGCATTTGGCTCAGGAAGAACGTTTGAAGAAAGGAAAAATTATAATATAATACTGTATCAAAACGGTGAAAAAGTCACTACAATCGTTGAATCACCTCAAGAACGAATTGCATTTAAAAGTACTTTTTCTATTGATTTACCAAGAGGAAGACTTATTCAAAAACTTCTGCCGGAGAAAAAAGTTGTTTACTCAGAAACTCACAAGGATAAAGTCAGTGAAAATGGTAAATGGTTTTATATTATTTACGAATATAACTTGAATACTTTACAGAGGCGAATGCTGATTAAACGCGAATATACCCCGGCTGCGATACCCGACAGCATTATTCACCCTGAAAAGAAACCGGGATATAATGGCGATAGAGTTGTTTCAAGTATAGGTAGAGTTGATATTACTCTAAAAGAATATGACCAGTATAAAACAGAACTGCTGAAGGAATTAAAGGTTTATCCAGGAATTCAATCAATATTTTATGACGGAAATTTATTATTCGTACAGACATATAATTATGAAAAGAACAAAGGATGGCTTGTTGATATATTTAACGGCACAACCGGCGCGTACCTCCGCTCTGCGTATTTTCCGTTTATACCGGTAATAAAAGATGGTTATGCGTATCGCAGTGTACGAAGTGCCGATGAGTTCCCCTATATAGAGAAATACAAAATAAACCCAGCAATATATGGAAAATAACAATATAAGGGGGTTACAATGAAATTAACAATCAGTACGTTGCTGGTTTTAGCTTTGTGTGTAAGTGCAGGCATTACTGAAGCCGCGCCGCAGAGCAAAAATATTATTGAAAACGTTTTCACCCTTGAGTTGAAATTTGGGGATAAAGACATTCCGGATGAATATCTCTTAGTAAGGCCGCTCAATCTTGCTGTCGCCAATAATGGAGATGTGATTGTTCCGGATGAATATAAATTGAAAGTATTTGACACTGACGGGAAACCGAAAAAAATTATCGGCAGAAGAGGCCAGGGTCCCGGGGAATTTATCGCCCCCAGTCCTACTGTATTTGTAACTGATAATGGAACTATCTGTGCGAGGGATGTTAATCTTTTCAATATTTTCGATGCTCAATATAAATTTATTTACTCGACAAATCATAGAAATGACCCTGATTTAAAACAATTTGCTGAGGAAAAAGGATTTCAGTATTTTATAATAGATAGAATTATTCCCTATGATAAAGATGAGATGTTCGTTATAGCACGCAATACTCAACCATTTATTCTTTATTTGCCATTTACCAATAGCAAGAATTGCAAATTATTACTATATAAAAAAGAAACAGAGTTATATTCAATTATCGAGTCACCCGATGAAACTACTTTTAACGATGGGAAAATATTTTTCCCTACCCCGGAAAAAGGGAGTCTCTTTTCAGTAGAATTGCCCGGGCAGATACTCGCATTTACCGATACTGGAAAAGACAAGATTTTCGAAAACGGTAAATGGTACTATTTGATACATACTTATAACCTTAAAACGCGCCAGAAGAAAGTATTTATCAAACGGGAGTATGAGCCGGTCGCATTTCCTGACAGTGTATTACATCCTGAACGTACAAAGGGATATAAAGGCGATGAAATTGTGGGCCTTATAACAACGCCATATACCAGAAAAGAAATGGACAAAAAGCGAACGGAACTTCTGGAAAAGCTCGAATATTATCCTGCCGTTAATAAAATCTTTTACGATAAAAATATAGTGTTCGTGAAAACATATCAGTATGTAAAGGATAAAGGAACCGTTGTAGAACTTTTTGACAGCCAAACAGGAGCGTACCTTAAATCTGCGTTTTTTCCGTATGACTTAGAGGTGAAAAATGGAAAATCCTATCGCCTCTTGAGGCCGGTGGATGAGTTCCCCTACATAGAGAAATACAAAATAGACCCGGCGATATATGGAAAATAACAAAGACGTCTAACTTTATTTCAATTTATAATAAGTTATATCATACTCTCTTTGAAGTGACACTTATTCATATAATATGAGATCTTTGATTTAACGCAGGCTATCCACCAGAGGCGGAATTATATAACAATTTTAAGGAGAGACAGGTCAGTGCCCTGTCTCTCCAATAGCGATTTAATGGATTTTTTCAAAGGTCTTTATAATTTATGTGTCACCCATCCCGAATACTCGGGATTTGTGGGTGTTTTGGAATTAAAAACAATAATTTTTGCCAAAGTACTGATAAAACATTAATCGTTTCTATTGATTTTTACCAGAATTTTAGCGAAACTTTGTATGTAATTATGATGTACCTGCAAAAAATACTATTGTTAAGCAGTCTCTTTATATAAATGCAAACAAAATACACGAAGAATCAAAAAATCAAAACGGAAGACGGTGATAAAATAGAATCAAAGCCAAGCCTTTAATAGAGCTCCGTCCCGTGTACAACCTGGGATGGAGGGAAAAAATTGTAAATAAAGAAGGACAGGCATATTCAGCACCTGTCCTTTTTCATTATGAAAATAACAAACTTCCTTGCAACCCCCCTTTTCCCCTGCGTGCTCGGGATTTATGCCGCGAAAGAGTAGTTATAGAGAGTCTTTAAAAGATGTGTGTTAAAATTGCTGTTAAAATTAAAAAAACCAGGTATAATCCTGATATTCAATCTAAAAAAATCTTCAAGATTCAGGAAGCAATACAATTTTAAACTTGCACTTTTCTGAATTTATATGTATAATTTTAATTTAATATTCAAAAAATGATGGGATTAAAAATAATCTTAATGAAAAAAATCCTTTATAAAGATTTTTCAACGTATCCCGGGGATTATACACTGCATACTGAATGACAACTATTACTTGGACTCATTATATTAACCCTGTTTGAAAGGAGTACACAAGATGGCCTCCGGTTTATTTCGAACGAAGTCTATTGATAAGATTCTTGCGGGACTCGACCAGACTGGACACGAGCTGAGAAGGACATTGGGCCCCGTACAATTGACGATGCTTGGCATTGGAGCAATCATCGGAGCCGGTATTTATACGGCTGTTGGCACTGCGGCGGCTGGTGATGCCGCTCGTGTCGGCGCTGGACCAGGATTGATACTGTCCTTTTTTATCACTGCAATTGTATGCGGTTTTACCGCTTTATGTTATGCTGAATTTGCTTCAATGGTGCCGATATCAGGTTCAGCGTATACCTATTCATATGCAACCTTAGGGGAATTAGCCGCCTGGATTATCGGGTGGAATTTAGTTATTGAATATGCTATCGGGAGTGTTGCAGTATCAATAAGCTGGTCCAACTATTTCAGAGCACTTATAAAAGGACTTTTTAATCTTAATGTTCCTCAATGGCTTTCAATGGATTACCGGACTGCGATCACAATTGTAGATGCAAATGGCGTTCGGACGGTAATACAAAATGCACCGCATATCTTTGGTATGCCGATTGTGTTCAATCTTATTTCGGTGTTAATCGTTTCATTTATCACGATTGTCCTTATCTGGGGAATTCGTGAGAGTGCGCGGTTTAACGCCGCAATGGTCATTATAAAGATTGTGATTTTATCATTTTTTGTAATGATTGGTGCATTCTTTGTTAAGCCGGAGAACTGGCAGCCATTTGCTCCAAACGGATTTGCAGGAATTAGCTCCGGGGCGGCAATCGTATTCTTTGCGTACATCGGATTTGACGCAGTGTCTACCGTTGCCGAAGAAACGAAAAATCCGAAACGCAATATACCCATTGGTATTATCGCTTCACTTATTATCTGTTCAATATTTTATATTGTTGTCGCGGCGATATTTACCGGTTTGATTCCGTATACGGAATTAAAAGCAAAGTTAGCAACCGAGCAGGCAGAACCGTTGACAATGTCGCTACGCTACGCTTACCAGCTTCTCCATCCTGGAAAAAATTTCTGGGTAGTGCCGGTTGTTGCTTGCGGTGCTATTGCCGCCCAGACCGCAGTTTTGTTGGTAATGCAGATGAGTCTGCCCCGCATATTTTTCTCAATGGGACGCGACGGTTTACTGCCCGGATTGTTTTACAAAGTCCATCCGCGGTTCAAAACCCCTTACATTTCCACCATTATTGTCGGTGTCATTGTCGCCCTTTTCTCTGCATTTACGAGCGTCAGCGAGATGATGGATTTAACAAATATCGGAACACTGACAGCCTTTATCCTGGTGTCCGTAGGAATTATTGTCCTTCGGGTTAAAGACCCTGACAGGCCGCGACCGTTCCGTGTTCCCGGGGGATGGCTCTGGGCAGGCGGTCTCTGGGTGCTCGGATCTATCGCTGTTCTCTTTATACCAATGTCAATAACCGCTAAAATCATTTTTATTGCAATCATTGGCGTTTTATTCGGTATCTTCAGAAATTTAATTATGCCGATTTTAGGAGTAGTTTCCTGCCTCTATCTGGTTATATATTTACCCCCGACATCGTGGCTGCGATTTGCCGTATGGCTCTATATAGGTCTGGTGATATATATCAGCTATGGTGCTCTCAAAAGCAAATTAATTGAGGTGAAAGAAGGGATTGAGATAATTAAGCGGAATATAAATACTACCACAGCCAGTGTATGGCTTTCTATATTAGGAACTGTTGTATTGTTCTTTACAAAATCAATGGACCTTTGGCGGCATGCATGGCTTCAATCCGCTGAGACGGCTACTGCATCTGAAAAATTCGGCGCAGTGATTGATAAAGTATTCAGTGCTGGCTCCTGGACTACGGTATCCTGGGTATTAGCGATTCCATTGTTGTATAATATATTAGTTTTGTGCCCGATGCTCATTAATAAATTATTGAAATTGAATCAACAGGCTGGCGCAGAACCGGGAATTCGCCAAAAAGTTACCAATGGTATCGTACTTACCGGAGTATTGGCACTCTTTAGTATCTTTTATATTCTGATTGTATCTTTTTAATGTCCTGAATCCAGAACTATTAATCCAACAATAGGGGATAGAAAGACAGAATGTTCTGGTCATTTCAGTCAAAGGCGGATCCGCCTCTGGCGGAATAAAATTTGGTAGGGGCGTTCGCAAGGACGCCCTTATTTTTATATGTGTGAGACCTGTGAAAAAATCCACTAAAACGCAAACTATTGTAGAGACGTCCCGTTGGGGCGTCTCTACCGTCTCTTAAAATTGTTATATGATTCCGCCCATTTAATATGGGCGGATAGCCTGCGCCAAATCAAAGATTTCAATTATATGAATAAATGTCTTTTCAAAGAAAATATAGTATAAGAGATACAATTACCGATTGAGCACATAATAATATTTCGAAAGGTGAACTCCAAATGGGATTACGAGTCCTCTGCCGGACGAAGTCAATAGACAACATTCTTCAGGATGCAGAAAAACCGGGGTATGAATTAAAACGAACCTTAGGACCGATACAGCTGACAATGCTCGGTATCGGTGCAATAATTGGCGCCGGAATTTATGCAACGATCGGGACGGCGGCCGCGGGAGATATCTATCGGCTGGGCGCCGGTCCAAGCCTGATACTGTCATTTTTAATTACCTCCGTTGTCTGCGGTTTTACTGCTCTTTGTTATGCAGAATTCGCTTCAATGGTACCGATTTCAGGCTCAGCCTATACCTATGCGTATGCAACGCTTGGTGAATTATGCGCCTGGATTATCGGCTGGAACCTTATCGTAGAGTATGCAATTGGAAATGTTGCCGTTGCCATAAGCTGGTCAAATTATTTCAAAACATTTCTCAAGGGGTTCGGAATAATAATTCCGGATTGGCTCACAATGGATTATCGAACCGCCGCAAAGGTCGTTGATTCCAACGGAGTGCAAACCATTTTTCAGAATGCCCCCCATATCTTCGGCATTCCCATCGTATTTAATTTTCTTGCGATAGCAATCATATTCGTTATAACAGTGATATTAATCTGGGGAATCCGGGAAAGCGCCCAATTAAACACAATAATGGTTATCTTCAAAGTGATCGTATTGATATTTTTTATTGCTATTGGAGCGGCATATATAAAACCGGAACACTGGCAGCCGTTTGCACCAAACGGATGGGCGGGAATAAGCTCCGGTGCCGCAATCGTATTCTTTGCATATATCGGGTTTGATGCTGTTTCAACCGTTGCTGAAGAAACAAAAAATCCGCAGAAAAATATCCCCATCGGTATTATAGCCTCTTTGATTATCTGCACGATATTTTATATTATCGTTGCGGTGATCTTCACTGGACTCATTCCATATACCGACTTACGGCAAAAACTGATTACTGAACAAGCTGAGCCGCTCACGATGGCATTACAATACGTCGGAACCATCGGATGGGCGGTTCCGATTGTCGCCTTCGGGTCTATCGTTGCCCAGACTGCCGTCCTCTTAGTATTTCAATTGGGTTTACCGCGGATTTTCTTTTCAATGTCCCGCGATGGACTCCTGCCGCCGGCTTTCAGCAAAATACATCCACGCTTTAAAACACCATACTTCTCAACGATTATTACGGGCGTTTTCGTTGCTGTATTTGCCGCCTTTGCAAGTATTGATGAAATGGTAGATTTAACCAATATTGGAACACTCTGCGCATTCATATTAGTATGCGCCGGGATTATTGTACTTCGGATAAAGGAGCCGAAGCGGCCGCGGGCATTCCGGGTGCCCGGCGGATGGCTCTGGGCAGGCGGATTAGCAATAGCAGCCGCCATCTGCATCGCATTTCTCCCCTGGTCATTCATTACGAAAAGTATTATCATCGCCGTCATTGCAGTCGTATTCCTTTGGTTTAGAACCCACATTTTATCGCTGTTAGGCATTTTAACCTGTTTATATCTGGTATATTACCTGCCGCCAACATCCTGGCTTCGGTTTGCGGTATGGCTTTACTGCGGAGTGGTAGTATATATCGCGTATGGTACTATAAACAGCCAATTATTGAAGAAAAACGGAGACAATAAGCATATAAAATACAATATTCCCATTAATATTTCAAGTGTTTGGCTTATGATACTTGGAACGGCGCTGCTTTTCCTTACCCGTGCATTAGACCTTTTCCGAAAAGAAGGTATAAGCGGCGTTTTTAACGGATCCTCGTGGTTAGTACTTTATTGGATTCTTATTATACCCTTGTTATTTAATGCTTTTGTGATGTGCCCGGTGATTCATAAACGATTCCGCAAAGGAATACAATTAGCCGGCGATGTAACAATAAAGAAACAAGCCCAGCCGGGAATTATCTTCAATGCTCTGCTCGGCGTGCTGAGCCTCCTGTATGTTATTGTTCTGTTTGTAATTCATTTCAATTAACTTTCTTGAGGATAGTTGTATGAAAATAAAGCGTTTCGTATTCGTCCTTGCAGTTATTCTGTTTTGTGCCTTTTCGGTACAAATAACCGAAATTGAGGATATTCTGAAATCCATTTCTGCAGATACGCTCTATGAGATAAACAAAACACTTGCCTCACCAGAGATGGAGGGACGGCTGGCGGGCACAGCAGGATACAATAAAGCCGCTCAATGGGCTACTGAAAAGTTCAAAGAATGGGGACTGAAGCCCGTTTACGGCACCAGTTTTCTCCAGCCGTTTAAGGTCGGATACAACGAAATGCGCGAGACTGCATTAACACTTATCGTCCCTGCAAAAGACAAAACCGCTCAGCCGGAAACCATCGTTATGGAGATTTACAAGGATTTCTGCCCTACACTCTACAGCGGTTTCGGCACTGTTGAAACAGAAGTTATATTTGCCGGTTACGGAATCACCGCTCCCGAACTTGGCTGGGATGATTTTAAGGGAATAGAGGTAACAGGAAAAATAATAGCGGTTTTTGATGCCGCACCGCAGATTGAGGGAAAGGATTTTTCGGCATACTCTCAGCGACCCGTCCGTCTCCATATCATAGAAAAATACAAGCCTGCAGGCATAATTTTCATCAACCGGGCAGTTATATCCGGTTCAGGTGATTATAGTGAAGGACTTCCTATGGTACTGGTCGGAGACAGAGTAACCCAAACCCTATTTGCACAAAAGGGATATACTGGTGATACTGTACGAGCCAAACTGAGAGAAGAGAAGTTTTTTTCGTTTACAACCGGAGTAACGGCACGGTTAACCGTGAAGGGGATTCATCACTCAAACGCAGAAACATACAACGTTGTTGGGATGGTAGAAGGTTCTGATCCTGTGCTAAAAAACGAATACATAATCTTTGGCGGACATTTAGACCATTTGGGGAATCTGCCGGTGCTCCATCCGGGTGCATACGACAATGCAAGCGGTTCAACGGTCGTTATGGGAGTAGCACAGGCATTCTCCAAATTAAAAAATCGCCCGAAACGGACAATAGTCTTTGCCCTCTTTAGTGCGGAAGAGTTAGGACTCCTTGGAAGCACATATATGGTCAATAACCTGCCGAAATTTCCTTCAAAACCAATTCTAATGAGCAACCACGATATGAACGGAATAGGAACAGGTATCAGTATCTCCGGCGGAAAAACATATCCGGAGCTTTATAATTTTATTCAGGAGGTTAACGCAAGATATCAGATTAACAACAATATTACGGCAAGTGAGATAACCGCAAAAGGCGGCAACAGCGACTATGCTCCATTCTTAGAAAAAGGAATCCCGGCATATAACAATGGCACCCGCGGCGGCAGAGGACCAAGCATTCATTCTCCTGAAGACACAATTGACCATATCACACCGAAAATTATGGAGGATATCGTAAAACTCTATTTTATGGCGGGGTATTTGTATGCGAATAAATAAAAATGTGGTGCCGTAAATATATTCATTGGTTCAAATTTCCAGTCTTTTTATTGTATCAATTTTGAAACTTGAACCAGATAGTTCTCTGTTTTGAGTAGATAATAATAAATCAAAGAGTCTAAATTATCGGTTTAACCAATTAAAATATATTTTTAATCTTGTGCTTATTTACTTTGAAGACAATAAGTCAACTATTTGTTTATGAATTGAGTTATAACTGTTACTGGTATGTTATAAATTAGAATAATACTGTAAAAAACAATCTACATTTTTTTCAATACTTTCAATCACTTAACGGGAGGATACTGTTATGAAAAAACAAAATCTCAGGTTTGCAGTATTTGTTTTACTGCTGACAATGTTAATCCCGATAGTGCTTTTGGCACAGGGGAAGTTAGCCGATTATGAACGGGCTGACAGCCTCCGTGCACGAGTACAGGGGCTTGTCTATAACCAGATTGAACGACCAACATGGATTGAAAACACCAGCCAATTTTGGTATAGAAAAACGGTCAAAGGCGGTAATGAATTTGTTCTTGTGGATGCCGAAAAATTAACGAAAAAGCCTGCGTTCGACCATGAAAGACTCGCCATTTCACTATCCAGCGCTACCGGTGTCCAGTACACTGCTAAAAAACTGCCATTCACCAGCATAACATTTTCAAGTAAAATGGATTCAATCAGGTTTGAATTTGACAATAACCGGTGGAGTTGTGATCTTTCAAAATATACTTGCACGAAGATTGAACAAATACAACGCCAGGCGCCCGGTGGTTCCCAGCCCCAGGGAAGACAAGCCCCATCTACTCAACAGCAGCCACAACTAACTCCCTCTCCTGACGGTAAATGGGAAGCGTATGTCAAAAATTACAACGTTTATATCCGCGAAATTGCGACAAAAAAAGAATTCCCTCTCAGCTATGAGGGTATAGAAGGAGATTATTATACTACCACTTTTGTTTGGTCTCCGGATTCAAAAAAACTTGTTGGAATACGCAAAAAGCCTGCTCCTTTCGTTAGAGTTGTCAATTATGTGGAATCATCTCCGGTAGACCAGGTACAGCCCAAATATTCAACACGCAATTATCCGAAACCCGGCGATGTTCTTGACGTGGATATGCCAGTGCTTTTCAATATAGATATAAAGAAACAGATACTCATCAGCAATGCTCTCTTTCCAAATTCATACAGTCAGACACCACCGCGCTGGTGGAAAGACAGCAGGGCTTTTACGTTTGAATACAATCAGCGGGGCCATCAAGCGTATCGGATTATTGAAGTTGATACAAACACCGGCGCCGCACGGGCACTCGTCAATGAAGAATGTGCTACTTTCTTCTGCTATTACAGCAAGAAATACCGTGCCGATGTAAATGACGGTGCTGAGCTAATCTGGATGTCTGAGCGGGACGGCTGGAATCATCTGTACTTATATGATGGCAGAACCGGTCGAGTTAAAAATCAAATCACTAAGGGAGAATGGGTTGTTCGGGGAGTTGACCGGGTAGATGAAACCAACCGCCAGATTTTGTTCAGAGCAAGCGGTATGTATACCGGAAAAGACCCGTACTTAATACATTACTACCGAATAAACTTTGACGGAACCGGTTTAACTCCATTAACTGAAGGTGATGGGAGTCATTCCTTGACATTCTCCCCAAATAGAAACTATTATATTGATACCTATTCAAGAGTTGATTTTCCGCCGGTGGCAGAATTGCGCCGCAGTTCAGACGGCAAATTATTGATGGAACTTGAACGTACAGATATTACCGACCTGCAAAAAACAGGCTGGGTAATGCCCGAAGTGTTTGTTGCTAAGGGACGAGATGGGAAAACTGATATTTGGGGTATCATCTGTAGACCAATGAACTTGGATATTAATAGAGAATGCCCGGTTATTGAATACATTTATGCAGGTCCCCATGATTCTTTTGTACCGAAGACATTTAGCTCTTATCTGTCTATGCAGTCTGTTGCCGAGTTGGGTTTTATCCTTGTTCAGATGGATGGAATGGGTACCTCAAACCGCTCGAAGGCGTTCCACGATGTCTGCTGGAAAAACATCGGCGATGCCGGATTCCCTGACAGAATTCTCTGGCACAAAGCCGCCGCGGCAAAATATCCTTATATGGACATATCGCGAGTAGGAATCTACGGACATTCAGCAGGAGGCCAGAACTCAACCGGTGCATTATTATTTCATCCGGAATTCTATAAAGTTGCTGTCTCATCCTGCGGCTGTCACGACAATAGAATGGACAAAATCTCTTGGAATGAGCAGTGGATGGGATGGCCTATCGGACCAGAATATTCGGCTTCATCAAACGTAGACAATGCATATCGCCTGCAGGGAAAACTTCTGCTTATCGTCGGTGAGATGGATACGAATGTTGACCCGTCATCAACATTGCAGGTCGTTAACGCGCTTATGAAGGCTAAGAAATACTTTGATTTTCTTGTCCTCCCCGGAGCAGGTCATTCCGATGGCGGCACCTATGGACAGAAAAAACGCAATGACTTCTTTGTAAAATACCTTTTGGGCGTCGAACCACCGGATTGGAATATTATAAGTAAATAACATTCGTGTCCGGTAAAAAATGTCAAAGGACTATATGCAATTAAATCAAGAATAACGAGTTATAAAGGATTAATTATTTGGAGTAATGATTAAAAACAATTTGATTTGAGGGAGCGTTCTGTAATTATATCGCTCTTTGATAAGAGAGGAAAGACCACCCCTCACCCCTCCTTAATCCGCCAAAAAGAAGGCGGAGAGGGGAAATGTATTTCTCTCCTCCGCCGTCTTTGTGGCGGATTAAGAGGGAGACGAAGAGGTGGTCTCATACAAATATTAATTAACACAACACGGTTTTTTAACCAAATGAATTGTAATAATAATTTTCAGTTCATCTCCAATTTAGGTGCTGTGGAAAGACTTGTTTATGTCCGCCGCTGGCGGATTGGAGTGCACCCCGAGTTCTCGGGGCGCTTTTAAAAGCGGCAACAGAGCTCCCGCACTCCACACTATTTTGCTTGTCTTCTAAACCAATTGCGCAAGACAAAAGTTGAATGAGCATTATGTGTTTATTATAAATATAGTTATAGAAATTAATATACGTTATTTTCTCTACAATAGAGCACCACATTTGGAGAAGAACCAATTTTTTATATTTATTCTCTATATATTTTATTTTCTGTAGAGGGGAAATCTCTATAAATACGGCATACAATAGTACAGGCATCAGAAATGGTTGAAAATCCCTCACAATTTTGGAGTATTCCATCTGAAGAGGTTCTTCAGTCCCTCAAAACATCCCTGAAGGGATTAACAGAAGACGATGTCAATCGGCGTCTGGATACCTATAAAACACAACTGTTGAAAGCAAAAAAGAAAACAGATGTCTTTCTGGTGTTATCAGGTCAATTTAAAAGCCCTATTACTATAATTCTTATCCTTGCTGCGATACTGTCATACTTTCTCCACGATCAAATTGATGCCGCTATAATCCTATGCATTATTACTATCAGCGCTCTTTTAGGATTTTATCAGGAATACAGCGCACAGAATGCAGTCGAAAAATTAATTGAATTGGTTACTGTTGAAGCAACCGTTATACGAAACGGAATCACAGTCAGTTTGCCGGCAAAGGCAGTAGTACCGGGGGATATTGTCGTTTTTTCCGCCGGAAAGAGCATTCCAGGAGACTGTCTCCTGCTTGAATCAAAAGACCTCTTTATTGACGAAGGTGCATTAACCGGCGAAACCTACCCGGTAGAAAAATCAAATGGCGTCCTCCCTGCTGAAACACCGCTGGCTTTGCGCACAAATACTCTTTTTTATGGAACCCACATCATCAGTGGAACTGCAAAAGCAGTTGTCGTCCATATCGGTAAAAGTACTGAATTCGGGAAAGTATATGAGCGTTTAAAACTGCATTCGCCGGAAACTGAATTTGAGCATGGCATCCGGCGGTTTGGGTATTTGCTATTAGAAATTACATTAATGTTAGTGATAACTATTTTTGCCGTCAATGTCTATCTCCATAAATCCGTTCTCAGTTCGCTGTTATTTTCATTGGCATTAGCAGTCGGATTAACGCCGCAGCTATTACCGGCAATTATCAGCGTAAATTTAGCACACGGGGCTCGAAAAATGGCAGCCCGGCAAGTGATTGTTAAACGACTTTCATCTATTGAGAATTTCGGCGGTATGGAGGTACTATGCTCCGATAAAACCGGCACCTTGACTGAAGGAACAATACACGTGCATTCTGCAATAAGTCCTGACGGAGCACCAAGCGAGACTGTGCTTTTTTATGCATATCTCAACGCATTTTTCGAAACGGGATTAGTGAATCCTATTGATCAGTCACTCAAGAATCTGATAAATTTTTCTGCAGACGGATATAATAAAATGGATGAAATTCCCTATGATTTTATTAGAAAGCGGTTAAGTGTTCTTGTTTCCCATAGAGAAGAGCATATAGTAATTACAAAGGGTGCACTCAATACTATTATTTCCATTTGCTCTTCAGCAAAACTTTCCGGCGGTCAGATTGTTCCGATAACCACCGCTGATGAAACAATCAACAACTTATTTCAATCGTATTCGAATGAAGGATTTAGAATTATCGGTGTATCCTATAGAAATTTATACTCCTGCAAACTGCTCACGAAAGAATGCGAATCAGAAATGACGTTCTTAGGATTCATTGTTATTGAAGACCCTCTGAAACAGGGAATTATTGATACAGTCAATACATTACACCAGCTTGGCGTATCGCTGAAAATTATCACCGGAGATAATAAATTGATTGCCCGTACAATCGGAAAACAAATTGGTTTATCGGAAGTACATATAACAACAGGCAGCGAGCTTAATCAAATGAGCGATGAAACACTCATAAAAGCAGTACAAAAAATGGATATTTTTGCAGAAACCGAGCCGAATCAAAAGGAGCGGATACTTCTTGCATTGAAAAAGTCAGGACGAGTAGTCGGGTATCTGGGTGATGGAATAAATGATGCTTCCGCCCTCCATACTGCAGACGTCGGGATTTCGGTTGACAGTGCCGCCGACGTCGCAAAAGAAGCATCTGATATCGTTCTGTTGAAAAAGAATCTGGACGTTTTGATTGACGGTGTAAAAGAGGGGCGAGCGGTTTTCTCAAATACAATGAAATATATTTTTATGGCAACAAGCGCTAATTTCGGTAATATGTTCAGTATGCTTGGAGCTTCCTTATTTCTTCCGTTTCTACCGCTCCTGCCGAAACAGATATTACTGACAAACTTACTCACTGATTTTCCCGAGATGACCATCGCCGCCGACCACGTTGATTCCGAATTAGTAAAAAAACCGCTTCGGTGGAATATTAGTTTTATCCGTAAATTTATGATTGTATTCGGATTGATAAGTTCAGTATTTGATTATTGCACGTTTGGAGTTCTTCTCTATGTACTGCATTCTACTCCAGAACAGTTTAGAACGGGGTGGTTCATTGAGTCGGTGATTTCTGCATCGCTTATCGTTTTGGTTGTTCGGAGTCGAAAGCCATTTTTCAAAAGCCGTCCCGGTGAGTATCTCCTCATTGCTACTGTTCTTACAGTCATTATTACGGTACTGCTTCCCGTTACACCGCTTGCAGCACTATTGGGATTCACTCCCATTCAAAGTTATATACTTGCCGCAATTAGCATCATAATCGTATTATATATTTTGTCTGCAGAATTTGCTAAAAAAGCTTTTTATAGACGCGTCAATCTGTAATTAGTCGTCCCTGAAAAATATTATAACATATTATTAATATTATTAGTTCATTTGTCATTTATAATATATAAATCACAAGAAAAAGTATAATATTCCTAAAATTCTGGTCCGCCGAAGGCGGATCTGTCTTTGACTGATGATTTATGCAGGCGAGAAAAATCCTCATCTTCTCCGCCGGAGTCGGATGAGATGTAGTAAATAAAGCGTCAAGGACTGGAGCATAGCCCCCCTATGGGGAAGTCATGACGCTACGGGGAAAAACACCTACAAATAAATTTTTGGGTGCCTCAAAATATAAATATTTGGTTCTTTTCCAAATGTGGTGCTATAAATAGATAAATCAGTCAGATATAGATCCCCGAGTCCGCTCCGCCACACTAACGGCAGATGGTGGACGGGGCGGAAAAACTCAATATAGCGCCTAAATTGGAGATGAACTTTATTTAATAACTCCCCGAACATCTAATTCAAATGTAACAGCAATTTTTATCCAGAATGCGACCGGTCTATTATTGCTTGTTGCCGGTCTGAACTTCACTTTTTTAATACCTTCAATCATTGCATTCGCTAATATTTCTGTTTTCTTCTGGGGATTTATTACTTTAAATTCTACCGGGTCACCATTTCTGTCAATCTTTGTATCAATGACAATTTTCCCGGTAATCCCGGCTTTACGAGCTGACTCGGGATAAACAATGTTCTTTAAGAGGGAATCCCTGCTAAACTTTGGCCAATTCTCTTCCCCTAAAAATGGAGGAATAATTTCAGTTATAGGAAGAATCGCTTTCACCTGCGATGTTTCTTGAGTGGTTTTTTCTCCTTTAATTTTCCCTGCCTCAAACGTGACGGTAATCGGCAGCCAGAAGTCAATCGGATTTCCCTTATATTTTGCTGGAATAAATCTAACTTTCATAATCGCTTGTAAAACCGCAATTTCCAATTCTGTATTTTTTTCTAATGGTTCTAATATTCTAATTTCAGATGGTCTACCATCTTTGTTTATTTTTACATCTACTTTAACCGTTCCCTCAATACCGGCTTTTAATGCTGATGCCGGATAAATGATAAGCTTGAGAAATGCTTCATTACCGCCGACAATTTTCGGCATATCCTCTTCAGGAAGTACAGATGGAATTGTATCTTTGACCGTTTTCTGCTCCGTTACCGGCAACAACGGCAAAGACTCTACCGGCTGAACTGCTTTGATGTCACCTATTTTCCCCAAAGAAAAATCAACTTTAATTTTTATGCGAAAAGGAATCGGTTTCCCATTTTGCTGTGCAGGCGTAAATTTTGTCTTCTTAATACCCTCAAATACCGCTTTATCCCATTCGCTTTCACCTAATGATTTCAGGACTGTGAATTCTACCGGTTTGCCCTCTTTATCTATCAGGACATCCAAAATAACCTGCCCTTGAACACCCGCTCTTCGTGCTGATTCCGGATATTTAATATTTTTCAAAAGCTCATTCCGGTCGAACTTCGGCCAGTTCTCTTCAGGCAGAAAAGCTGGAATTGTATCTTTGACCGTTTTCTGCTGAGGCAATGGCAAAAGTCCTACAGTGATGTTACCTTTTTTTGCCAAAGAAAACGCAACCTTAATTTTTATCCAAAAATGAACAGGTTTCCCATTCTGTATTGCAGGTGTAAATTTTGTTCTCTTTATACCTACTATAGTAGACTCATCACATCCACTTTTTCCTAAAGATTTCAAAACTTTAAACTCAGTTGGTATGCCATCTTTGTTTATTAAAACATCTATAATAACCTCTCCTTGAATACCTGCTAAGCGTGCCATTTCCGGATAGTTGATATTTTTCAAAAGCTCGTTTATGTCGAACTTCGGCCAGTTCTCTTCTGGCAGAAAAGCCGGAATTGTATCAACTACCGCTTTTTTCTGTTGAGGTAAAGAAGATTCGGTTGGCAAGGATGTAAGTTTTTCAATAGGACTTACCACCGGTATTTCTGCACTGATATTTGTATCCTTAATTTTAGTCAAATCCAATGTAATAGAAATTTTAATACGATGTATTCCCTGCCCCAGATTTTGTGTTTTTATCGGTGCAATTTTCATATTTTTTATAGCTTCTATTACCGCTTCATCCCATTCGCGTTCACCTAAAGATGGCAGGACTTTGAATTCTACTGGTTTACCCTCTTTATCGAGTAGGATCCCCACGACAAAATTCCCTTTGATACCCGCCTTTAGCGCTGATTCAGGCCAGACAATCAATTTCATAAGTGAATCAACAAACCCACCAATCCTCGGTTGGTTCTCTTTCGGTAAAGAAGCAGGAACTGTATCCTTAACCGTTTTCTGCTGTATCAAAGAAGTTTGAGGAATTTTTTCTTGTACAATAATAGGAGATATAACAGCAGGACTCATTACATAAACATCTGAAATTTCATGAACATCTTTTTTAAAGAAAGTATAGGTTCTTTCCATCCAATAATCTATGGGTTTTCCTGATTGCATAGCAGGTTTATATCTGGATTTTTTAACAGCTTCAATAACCGACTTCTCAAGCACTTTAAGTCTTTCATTCGGATTGACCACCTTAAAATCTATTGGGATTCCCTCTTTATTAATTAATATATTGACCGTTACTACTCCTGTAATACCAGCTTTTATAATAGAATCCGGGTAAGCAGGAACATAATCGAATTTAACCTTTGGTACAGTAATTTCTGCCTGTTTCTGAACAGTTTGTTGAGTGCTAACGTCAGGAATACTATCTTGCTTGACTGTTTTTTGAGCTTTATCATTGTTATTTTCAGCATCATTCGTAAACGGCTTAAAACCCGCAAACAGAGAAATAATGCATACCGTTGTTATGCATAACCCGGCAATGCCTTTTTTATTCATCGTATTCCTCCGTACTTTAGTATTAAATAATGCGGAAAAACGTTTTGGAATAAATGAATTATAAGCAACAAACGCCATTATAGCCGGAGAGAGCTTCGCACCGGCAGTTGTTCTTATTAGCTCAAGGAGGTGCCCTGCATACTCTGCAGGTTTTGTCCCGCTGGATACAACTATGTCATCGCAGGCTTTTTCCCGTTCAAGATAAAATTGATGAAGAGTCCACCACACAAGTGGGTTAAACCAGTTTATTATATACGCTCCCACAGCCAGCGCCGTTGTAAGACAATCGTTTCGCTTGATATGGGCAAGCTCGTGGAGGAATATTGATTCCCTCTGTTTAGCGTTCCATTCGGTGAAACCAACGGGAACAAGAATAATCGGTTTTCTCCACCCGACAGTCATTGGGATAACAGCCGAAGCGTTTTCAGCTAATTCTATATTTTTATCAAGGACGATCCGCCGTTTGCAGTCTGTTAACTGTTCGCCTGAAAGCATCCGGGCATCCGCTGTCAAAAATCGTATTTTCAGCAGACTTCTCAGTAACCGAATCAACAGGTATATCACTCCTGATAGCCAGACAAGAAAGAGAAAAACTGACCAGTGAATATGTTTTGCTGTCGTTAGAATATCTGATAAGATAGTTGCCCGGTAAAGAGGAGCAGAGCTGACAGGGATTTCAATATCGCTTACTTCGTTACTGATAATTACCGCCTGCGTTTCTCCTGTATATGCCGACGGCTGACCAATATAAACGTGCGGTACAGCCGGAACGGAATAAGAAATAGTAAATAACGATATTCCCCACGACGGCATCAAAACCGAAGTAACCGGCACAATGAGCAGACTGACCAGTGCGAACGCCGCGATACAATGCCGTACCGATGCCGATGCGTTCCGCCAGAATACCGTTACGATGATTGCCGCACCGATAATAACTGACCCCTGGACAGTTGTATTTAACACTATCCCCAGCCAGCTGTCAAACATCGGCGAATGATAGAACACATCCCACAAATGTGCCATTTTTTATTCCCCCTCTGTTTTTGCCTTTTGTATCATTTTTTCCAAACGATCGAACTCTTCAGGAGAAAGACGCACATCTCCGTTGTTGAGAATTGCTGTAACAATCCGCTCCGGGGAATTATTGAAAAATGTTTTCATCAGATGTTTCAGCGCGGAAGAAGAGACTTTTTCCTGTGACACAGCCGGGTAATAGACATAGCGTAAATGGCGCTCTTTGTGCTTTATATGCCCTTTTCTTTCAAGAATTCGCAGCATTGTGCGCACAGACGAATTGCTCAAATGGTCCGGCAGGGCATTCATAATGTCGGAAACAACGGCTTCCCCTCTTTCATAAATAATGTCCATTATTTGTGATTCCCGCTTGCTTAAGTACAGCTTTTCCTGCAGACGCTTCATAAAGTAAATCCCTCCATTTGTCTCACTAAAATTGGAACATAACGTTTCGTTCCCTGCAAAAGAAATTTTTTACGAGTACTAAAATATTAACATAATGTTAATTATTTAACACTTATTTACACTATCACTCTCTAATAAAGTTCCGTATTTTTTAAACTATTTTTAGGGTTTTTTCAGTATGATGTGTTATTATGACATTCTTGTTGATTCAGGTTTAATAGGTAAAATTTTATTCGTACCCGTCTTTCCTAAGATTATAATTGTTCTTCGTGGATTTATAATTGTCTTTCCTGCGAAGGCAGGAATCCAGTCAAGAATAAATTATTGATAAAGGTATTGAGAGATTTATAATACGAGTTATAATAAGCTCTATAGATGTTAATAGGCTCGACTGGATTCCCGCCTGCGCGGGAACGACATGGAGGGAAAATCGGGAACACCAGGGGGTGAAACATTGGGGATGAAATAGAAATGCGAAAAAATTAATATTTTCAGTTGTTCTGTGTTCTCTGGGGATTCGCCATCCCTCACAGGAGTGGTTTTTATTTGGTATTTTTTTCTTTTAACCAGGGCATCAAGGCACGCATTTGTGCACCGACTTTTTCAATGAGATGCTCGGCGGCGGCTTTCCGGAGCGAGGCAAAGTTCTGCCCGCCCGATTTGTGTTCATTCATCCACTGGCGGGCAAACGTTCCGTTCTGAATATCAGAAAGCGCCTGTTTCATTGCTCCCCGCACGTGTTTATTAATAATGTGGGGACCGGTAATGTATTCGCCGTATTCCGCGGTATTGCTGATGCGGCGATTCATTTCGTTTAATCCCTCCCGATAGAACAGGTCAATTATCGGTTTTATCTCGTGCATACACTCAAAAAATGCTATTTCCGGCTGGTATCCGGCTTGAACAAGTGTATCGAATGCCGCTTTAATAAGCTCTACAATCCCGCCGCACAAGATAACCTGCTCGCCAAATAAATTTGTTACTGTTTCTTCCTCAATGGTGGATTCCATCACACCGGTGCGTGTCCCTCCAATACCTTTTGCATAAGCAAGGGCATAGTCTTTTGCCCTGCCGGAGGCATCCTGATGAACCGCAAATACATTGGGGAAGCCGAATCCTTTCGTAAAATTCTCCCGAACCAGATATCCGATGCATTTCGGAGAATTCAAAACGACGTCAACGTCCGGCGGTGGTGTGATGAATCCGAATTGAATATTAAATCCGTGGGCAAATCCGAGGATTTTTCCTTTTGTCATAGAGGGGGCAATTGATGCTGAATAGACCTCGCTTTGTACTTCGTCGGGAATCAGTAAAACAAGGTAATCAGAGAGTTCTGCGGTTTTTTCAATTGTTTCAATATGAAGTCCCTGCTGTTGGGCTTCGTCCCGCCGGGGGCTTCCTTCCCGTAAACCAACAATCACTATAAGACCGGAGTCCTTCAAATTGAGCGCCTGCGCCCGTCCTTGATTGCCGTAGCCGACAATACCGATTGTTTTTTTATAAAGCAGTGAACAATCGGCATCGGTATCGTTGTATAGTTTCATAATAGTTTTATCCGAGTAGAGTCAGTCTTTAACGATAAGGGATTTAAATGCGTTATTTTTTCATTCCATAGAATAACCAATAATTGAGAAATCCTTCCGAATCACACTGTTTGAATGTATCTTTTTTTCTTATGCTTATCAAGTATTTTTATCGGATTCCTCATTTTTAATAACATTGATTCTTCATATATCCCCAAAAAACTGTTGCAAACAAACATTCTTTTTATAATATTATAATTAATTTTTACATCAAATAAATGAGTTAAAAGCAAATCAATTAAACACTTTTAATAAACACACATAAAACATTTTTCAAAGGAGTGAACAATGAAACGGTCTCTGTATCTAACCATTTTCTTCATTTTTTCTTTCTTTCTCTCGCCCTCCTTTACATTGGGTCAAGAGATTCCAACTCCGGAGCAGTTTTTCGGCTTCAGAATGGGAACTGACGGAGAGCTTGCTCACTGGAACAAGATTGTTGAATACTTCAAACTGCTTGATGACCGGTCTGACCGCCTTATCGTGCAGAATTTGGGTAATACAACCCTCGGCAATCCGTTCCTTATGGCGATTTTTTCATCCCCAGAAAATTTAAAAAACCTTGAGAAATACCGCGAAATTAACCTGAAACTTGCCGATCCGCGCGGTTTATCCGACGGCGAAATTGAGAACCTGATAAAAACCGGCAAGTTTATCTGCGCTCAATCGTATTCACTGCATGCAACCGAGGTTGGCGGCACACAAGGCACACCTGAGCTGGCTTATGAATTGGTTACCAGCAATGATGAAACGATTAAAATGATACTTGATAATGATATTTTTCTGATGTTCCCGTCGTTCAATCCGGACGGACAAATTATGGTTACCGAATGGTTCTACAAATATAAAAATACCGAGTTTAGCAACACCAGCCTGCCCTATCTGTATCATTTTTACACAGGTCACGACGACAACAGAGACGGATTTATGTTGACACAGGTAGAAACACAGATGTTCGCAAAGGCAATTTACCGTGACTGGATTCCGGAGGCGTATGTTGACTATCATCAAATGGGCGGGAATGGCGCCAGGATATATCTTCCACCGTTTGTTGACCCGATTCATCCGAATGTTGACCCGCTTATCTGGCGTGAGCATCAAATGTACGGCGCTCATATGGCGATAGCATTAGATCAGGCGGGCAAAAGCGGTTTTGAAACCGGCGTCGGGTATGAAGGCTGGTGCCAATCACTGTTTGATAATACTACTAATTATCATAACATAGCTGGTATGCTGACAGAATCAGCAAGCGTGAACGTGGCAAATCCGACCAATGTTCCCTTTAACCGGCTCGGTGCGACGCGCGGACGTCCGGGATATTTCCCGCAATACAGTATGCCGCGTCTCTGGCCCGGCGGAGAATGGCACCTGCGCGATATCGTTGAACAGCAGATTATCGTCGGCCGATCAGTGCTTGAGCTCGGTGCACGATACCGGGAAAATCTATTGAGAAATATGGTGTTGAAGGCGAAAGGCAATATCGGGCGCGGACTCAGCCAGCCCCCGTATGCATATATCCTGCCGAAAGACCAGCACGACTTTCTGACAGCCACAAAACTCGCCCGCATCTTTCAATTAAACGGCATTGAAATACACGTTCTCAATAAACCGTATCAGGACAGCACTGTTACCTTTGCGCCGGGAAGTTATGTATTCTCGTGCGCCCAGCCGAAGCGGGCGTTTGTCGTATCCTTTTTAGAGCAGACGTTTTATCCCGACAATCAATGGACGCGAAGCTTCGAAAATAAATCCCCCCTCCAGCCGTATGATATTGCGGCGTACTCAATGAGCGAATATATGGGCGTTGATGCTATTCCAGTCGGAAAACCCTTGAGCGGCATAGACATAACGAAGGTTACTACCCCCATCACACCTCCAAAGGGAACAGTAACCGGCGACGGTAAGGCATATTTCCTGGAGCACAATTCCACCGAAAGTATTCGGGCAGTTAACCGCATTCTGCGCCAGAAGGGATTTGAAATAAACTGGTTTAAAACCGATTACACATATCAAAACAAGAAGTATCCTGCGGGGACGATGCTTATAAAGGGTGGAAAAAACTTAAAACAATATCTGCAGGCTCAGGCGGACTCATTAGGGCTGAATTTCGCTCTTGCTCCTGATAAGATAAACGGTACAGTGTATAAACTCAAACCCGTCCGACTTGGACTCTATAAACGCTACGCAGGTGGTAATATGGACGAGGGCTGGACAAACTGGCTGTTAAAGGACTTTGAGTTCACGTTTACATCGCTGTTTAATAAAGAGATAAAAGACTCATTACTCTATAAGAAATATGACGTTATTATTATTCCATCCGACAATTCCAGACAAATCATTAACGGTTCAAGCGGTGCGAGCACTCCCCCGGAATATCGCGGCGGTATCGGCGATGATGGGGTTGAAAACATCAAGAAATTTGTTCGGAACGGCGGCACGCTCATCACATTGAACAGTGCCTGGCAGTTCGCCCGCGATTTGTTCAATCTTCCGCTGAGAAATACCCTTCAGAGCATTCGAAATGACGATTTCTTCTGCCCCGGCTCAACAGTTAAAATAACCGTTGATACGAAACACCCTGTTGCGTATGGTATGCCCGAAAATGCACTGGCGCTCTTTAATGGAAGCCCGGCATTAATTGACACTGCCGGAACACCCGCTACTGTGATGTCTATACCAGTAAAGTATCAAAAAGAAAAAATTCTCCAGAGCGGCTGGCTCATTGGCGAGCAGTATCTTTCGGAAAAACCTGCGGTATTTGAATACAAAGTTGGCAAGGGCAAGGTTATTATCCTTGCATTTCCTGCCCAGTACCGCGCTCAGATGCACGGCACATTTAAATTATTATTCAATGCAATATATTACGGACCTGCAGGTGAAGTGATATTAAAATAAACCAATCTGCGTCACGTTCTTCTTTTGCGTCAAAAAATTAAAACATAATAAACGCAAGAGACAAAGCACAGCTTTTATTGTATGCCAGAGGCAGATCCACCTCTGGTGGACTCCTTGCGTCCCAAGTGCAACTTGGGACGCAGGGGGAATATATTTATAGGTAAATAAAAATGTCAGAAAAAATAAAAGTCAATATAATAAAATCTAAAGTTCCAATAATATGGTTGGATACATCAATTATTACTTATATGACACAGTGGAAAAATAACTTATGTAAACTGGATTCAGTACAAGAAAAACGAATAGAAAAACTCTATAATGCTATACATGAAAATACTCGAAAAGGAAAACTTATTTGTCCTTTTGCTGAACAAGAGCTTGAAATTTGGTGTGAGCGTGATAAATGGCTGAATACTATTTATACTCTTTCATTAGACATAAAAACACTTGGCTTTTATAAAATTCATGATAATCAGTTTTATACTTTTGCAAAATCTTTTATTAATAACGAAAGCACAGTTATATTAAATTATACTGATTGCTTTTTTAAAGATCCTGCAGAAGAATTAAAAGAAAGATTAAGTCAAAAATTTTTTATAACATTAAACATCCCATTATATGATAAGGATATACAAAAGAATCAGAAAAATGAACTCCTTCAAGGATTAAATGAACAACGTGAAAAAAACATTAAAAATAAAGTTAGTTTTAAAAAGCAATTAGAGGCGGAGTACCTTGGTGAATTGCAAGCAAAGTTAATTATGATCACACAATATTTCCTTGGTAAATCAAAAAATAACGATGATTCACTTAAAGCTATTTTTAGTTATATGGATATACAATATCAATTAAGTATATTGAAAGATATCACCGGAAATCCTAATGATTATATAGATTTCCGAAACTTCTACAATTCTTCGTATTATCGAGCAATGCCATATACAAATTTGTCCAGTAATCTTATGGCTGAATTGATGATAAGTAAACAACCAATTAAAAGTGGTGATGTTATGGATATCAGTCATATATCAACGATTATGCCATATTCAAATATTTTTATAACCGACAGAGCTTGGAGTACATTTTTAAGAAACAAAAAATTGGATAAACTCTATAATACAATAGTTTGCTATATAGGAGATGAACAAATAATCAATGATTTTTTTAAGAATATATAATCAGAGATTGTTATGTAATTTGGGGTCATAATACTTATTTTAAGGAAATTTTTCATTATATTTAAAGAAATGAGTATTACATCCCCGGATTTGCAAGGTGGCACACCCAAACTTTTTTTAGGTGTATTTTAAAATATTCACTTTGATATTTTAAATTTAAATTTATAACTGTATATATATACACCCACAATTCCAGATAAATTGATTGGGGATGCTACCCACTAAAGACATAAAGGAGAAATGAAAAATGAAACCACAACAAATTGCAAAAGAAGCAATACGGAGAATGAACAAAAAAATAACAAATGAGATATTTCTAATCATTCAAAGTAACCGTGATCTTATGAAAGAATATTTGAGGGCAGTTGAAAGCAATGGATTGGATAACGTAAATCAAACAATAGGAAAAGCTGTAAAAAAAGCTTATAAACTTGAAAATATTAATGATAGGGAAGACAATCCATTATGCACACTTATTCAGAGTCATCAAAAGTTTGAATAATTAAACATAACAATCACTCTACTTGAATATGATAATGCTGGTTTGTTTCATGGCAGTTGAGTTTTTCATTATTTTTTCTCCTCACTCCCTTACAATAAATATTGAGTAGAAATTCTCCTATGAACCTGTGGCAGACAGGCTAGTAAGCGGGAAAAAACAACCTCATTAATCCTACTTTTCTATAAGGAGCATTTACTCTCTCTTGTATCTTCTCACAAACAGTTGCATTTGACGACTTCACTGTCATAAAGTAAATTCCAGAGATAAAACGAACGAATGCAAACTGCGGTTTTTTTTATTATCTTTCGGCTATTCTATCTTCTCTTCCGGTTTGCATCCAGCTTCGTCCGTTTTAACTGACAAAGGACAAGGTGAGGGTATTTGCCGGTTCTGGTATAGAGTGCAGTCCGTATCGCTGATGCTGTCTCTATTGTGTAAGAATCAGTTACTGTCTCTCCGTACGTCCTGTCAGGAATTTCAGTCGGTATTAAACTTCCCCCGTGCGGAGCAGAAAGTATAATCGGCAGACTTCCCGCATCATATTCTATATACTGATATCTCCCATAATATGTCTGTCCGGGTATATAGTTCTGAAATGCTAACGCCGCTGAATGTAATTCAACACCAATAAAAATCACAATCACTAATAAAAAGACATATATCGTGCAATTTCTATTCTGTACGGTTTTCATCCGTAATCCTCTTTCCATTATTAAATCCTGTTGAAAGTATGAGTTTAATAAATTTAATTGAATGTTATTGAAATTTTACAGTATAAATATAATTAATCTTGGCTTTAATGCAAATGAAAAATGATTGCAATTAATTCATATAATAAAAGCAATCTGAAAAAGATTATCTCCCTTCTTTTGTGTGCCTGCTTCTCCTTTTTCAATGCGGGATACTTTATTCTATTTTGGTCAATGCAGACCATTACAAAACAGGAGATGAAAGAAGTCATAAGTACCTGTAACTATAATAAGGCAGAACTGACACTCATAAAAATCCACAAGGATGATTATAAAAACCTTACCTGGACTGAACCGAATGAGTTCTCTTTATATGGGAATATGTATGATGTAATACACAAACAAGTGAAAAACGACAGTATTTACATTTTATGTATCTTTGACAAGATTGAGACGCTCCTCGTAACACACTTCAACGACTATGTAAATAATCTCTTAAATACTGACTCGGCAATGAAAAATGTATTGAAAACATTAACGTTAAATCTGCATTTTTCTCCCATCAATACCTTTTTTACTATAACCGCCTATAGTTTTGCTCATTTTCAACATTCGAGAAATTACATCTCGCCTACACTTGATAAAGTTACTCCCCCGCCTAAATTGGAGTTGTAAATTCCCTTTTTACTATTTTTTAAAATTTTTTACGAGCATTTTTCCTTCTGTCTTTAGTTTAGTATATGTTTTACTGTTTTTAAAATTGAATGCTCCGGATAAATACAGACGGGCTCAAATGGTGATTGCCGGTTAATCACAGCATACAAAAATGTATATACCATTGCATTAAAATACTATAGTAATAAATAAATTAAAAATTTTTTTAAACGAGGCCACACCAATGAAATATAAAATAGTATTCTCTATAATATTCATTTTAGTCTATGCACAAGCATACACACAACTGCAGTCGGATACGTTGCGATTTCAAATAGAAAACATAACGATCAAAGCACCACGTATTACCATTCCGCTGAAAGAAAATCCATCCGCCGCCACCGTTGTATCCCCGGCAGTATTAACAACAATGCCGCGCTCTATTGCGGTTGATGAAGCGCTCCGGCTGGTTCCCAGCGTCCGAATTGACAATCAGGCAAACGGTTCCCGCGTCCATATGTCAATCCGCGGGCAGGGTATCTTAACCGAGCGCGGAATCCGGGGCATCAAGATACTGTTAGACGGTATCCCAGTGAATGACCCCACTGGATTTGCACCAGACTTTTATGATGTTGACTGGGCAACGGTGAGCCGGATTGAAGTGCTTCGCGGTCCCTCCGCCGCATTATACGGCGGCGGCTCTAATGCCGGTGTCATTTACATTGAAACAGCAAGCGGTGCGGATAAACCGTTCGGTGGAACTGTTTACGGTTCGGCAGGCTCTAACGGATTCTATAAAACCCTCGGACAAATCACTGGTACCGCCAACAATCTTGACTACCGAGTTTCTGCTTCCCATTTGTACGGTGCCGGCTATCGCGACCACACTGCCTTTTACGGAAACAATATCAGTGAAAAAATCAACTGGAAAGCTTCTGATAAATTCAGATTGACACAGGTAACAAATATTACCCAATATTTCAATGAGAACGCCGAAGGATTAAACCTCGGCCAATTTCCTAACTTCCGGCAGGCAAATCCCGATGCCATCCCGCTGAACGAATATCAAAAAACAAACCGATTCACCACAGGTGCCGTTGGGCAAGTTGATATATCGGAAACACAGAATGTGCAATTTAACAGCTTCCTCCGCTGGACCGGTTATAAAGAACCCGGTTCCTCCGCTGTGCAGTACCGTGATTTCAAATCGCCCGGTGGTACTGTCCAGTACAATTTCCAACTCGGAAGCGGCGCAGTAAAACATAATATAAGCATCGGTACAGACCTGCAGTGGCAGACGATTAAAGAATATAGAGTTCCCAATATTAAAAATGCCGCCCGAACTAAAGAAGACCGCGGGGACATTAGCGAAATCGTTCAGGAAGATGATTCCCTGTTATCAAACCAGACAATTACCCAGCGCGGCATCGGCGGTTTTTTGCTCGACAGAGTTGAGCTGACCAATAATCTCAGCTTTCTCCTCAGTGTCCGGTATGACAATATTCATAATGCGCTCCGTGACGAGCTCCCTAGCCCGACATCATTATCTGGAACAGCCGATTTTAAAAAGGCAACTGCGAGGGTCGGTGCCACCTATTCTGTTACCCCTGCTTTTAATCTGTATGCCAACTGGGGGCAGGGTTTCTTGCCGCCGGCAACAGAAGAGCTGGCAAATAATCCAGCCCACTACGGCGGGTTCAATAAAGACCTGATATCCGCAACATCCTGGGGGCAGGAAATCGGCACCCGGGGACTATTAACGAAATATATTTATTACGATATCACCGGTTTCTCTCTAAACACCGATAACGATTTTTACCGCTACCGGATTCTGCCTGCCCGTCCGTTAGAAACCTTTTATGGAAATATGGGCTCAACCAGTCGGTACGGGTTTGAAATGTATGCCATCATTACCCCACTTCCGAAATTGAACGTACAGGCCGCATACACCTATTCTCACTTTAAATATACCAAACCCGACAGTATTGACGGCAACTGGCTGCCGAATTCTCCCCAGCATCAATTAGTCATTGATGCCGAATACAAAATTACCGATAAGCTCTCAATAGGATTTGGAAATGAAATGCAATCCATGTGGTACATTTATTTCGACCCTTCTCATAAGGATGTCTCTCAGGACGGTTTTAACCTGCTCCATGCCCGTATAACCTACCACTGCACTATCGGTAAATACATCGGAGAGTTCAGCATTTACGGCAAGAACCTGACGAACAAGCAGTACATCGCTTTCACCGAGCCTGATCCCGATGGAAACTCCTACCAGCCCTCTGCCAGACGGGAGATTTTTGGAAGCATAAAAATCAATTTTTAAAAAGTTTTATCTATCTGCAAAAATAAAAAGGCACGTTTAATAAAACGTGCCTTTTTTTATTTTACGAGTTCGTTTTACAGATGGCACAAACATTTATGTCTGTTAAATCAAAGCTATCTTATTTTATAACCTTAGCATCCACCCAATCAGCGGAGAAACGCCCCGTTCCACCGCTGGCATCGGTAACACGAAGAATGAGCCGCTGGACACTGGTTACAGTTACCTGAACTTGCTTCACACCGTCAGACTTCTTTAAGGCACCACTGCGCCACAGCTCTTTGCCGTCACCGATAACAACAAACTCAACACTCGCCTGCTCATTCGTTCCTGCGTCATCAATACCCATTGACACCGAGAAAGCGCTGAATATTCCTTTGAGGTCATATTCCGATTCTGAATTCGTGCGTGTGTTCATTATGTGTTCGAACCGTTTACCCCCGATTGAGGGTGTTGTGATTCCTACACCACCTCTGCCGCGCATACCGGTAACGGTCTGAACTGGCACTAAATCTGATAGGTACATTTCTGCCGGTAGCATTGTCTTTATTGTAAATCTTGACTCCACTCTCCGTGAGGAGGCTGTCCCATCTTCCCATACAGTACCCACTCCCACTGTATATTCTATATTTGGATTTAATCCCCTAATCGGAAAGCTGTTTTGGGGAGTGTAGCCAAGCAGTTCACCATTAAGAAATACCTGATACCCTCCATTGAGATAATACTGGGCGCCCCACCGCAGATTAACTCCATCAAAACCGACCCGCTCGGTTCGAACACCTGACGGCGCCTGAATATTGTAATGGTAAAAATCTGCCGGAGTAAAAACAACCTCCCATGTTATTTCCGTTGTTTGTGGAGAAACAAACTGCACTGCCGCCCAGAATTGGTGATTCGCAATTTTTACCGGCACCGTTCCGGAAGCAGTCCGTGCTGAGGCGTTCTTGACGGCAAAATTCTTCCCACGCGGGAAAGCAAACCGCAATTCATAAGGATCATTTTTAATAACCTTGCTTTTCCCCGTGTAAATGTAGGTTATCGGGTTGTAACTCTGGGTTACAAGGTCAACCCAGCCCTGTGTGATGTGCCGGCTGGTTGACACAAGCTGAATCAGTTCGGTGCTCGGCATCAGGGTCAGCACACGGCAGGCTGTTGGAGCAACATCTACAACCATCCCTGCTTCCCAGGCGCCAAGGTATTCCTTATTCCAGAAATCAAAAACGTGAACTGGCTGTACGGTAACAGGCAGTCCTAAATCTCTCCAGCTCAGGTATATCTGTTCGGGTTTTCCCTGGTCAAAATTGAACACACCAACGACGTCATAATTACGGTTAAGATGGTTAATTTTCAGATCCCAGATCCGTTTAGTTCCGCGGACAGGAAATAAGTCTAACGGTCGTATATCAACCGCCGGGTATACTGACCGCAAAAGCTCTACTCGTTCCGCTGACAAATCCATCAACCGGTCGTTTGCCATAAGCGCCTGTCCAGTAAGTCCTTGAAGCGCTGCCCAGACACGCGCCTGGTCAAGTGTCATCGGTGAACGGAGAAGCATTACATCCGGATCAGTATACCAGGCAATATTATGCAGGTAATAATATTGCATTGTAGTTGACAGTGCAGTACCAAACCCATCCCAGCCGATTACCACATCCCCGCCGGTCCGCGAGCCGTTCATTATTCCGATGCCCTGTAATGGAATTCCCCAACACCCTAACAGATAGCGGTTCGGACCTATCGCCGTCCGAATAGACTCTAATGTTTTTCGGTACAATCCATCAATGTCATCAGAGGGGTTCTTCATAAACGGCGCGCCTCTTCTAAATTCGCTAACTACTGTGGGCTGGCCGTCTATCTTGAAATACTCGTAACCCCACTTTGACGCCAGTGTTGTAAAAAGATTCTTCAAATATGTCTGAGTTTCCGGTACGGAGGGATCCACTAAAAAAGCACCTTCCCACGAGCTTGATGCAGATGTGCTGTCCGGTTTCAGCAGGAAAACTCCCGGATTCTTCTTTACAACGTATTCGTTCGACTGCCCGTGCGGGGCAAGCCAGATTCCCGGCTTCAATCCTAATGATTTTATATATGAAGCAAGGCTGTCCATACCACCCGGGAACGCTTTGTCTATCGTTGTCCAATCACGCGAACCGTGGCGTCCCTCCGCTGTCTCCCCCTGCCAGCCGTCGTCAATCTGTACATATTTTGCCCCGTAATCTTTGAGGTTATCCGCAATCCATCTGGCGTTCAGTTTGACTTCTTTTTCGCTAATGTCCTGATAATAGAAATACCACGAGCACCAACCCGACGGCGGCAACGGAAATATAGACTTATCTATTGGTTTATAATATCTCACCCGAAGTGAATCCCGGTAATAATTTTGAATAACCTTCCCATTTTTCAGTCGTACTTCATCTTTCATCGGGTCGTAGATTCCATCAGCGATGGCTGGTTTAACATCGCCGAGCATCATAACAAACAGGTCTTTATTCGTGCCATCTTTAACTCGGCATGGGATAGGATATGGCCAGGTCTGCTGTGCGTCAACACGGCTCTGAGTCAGCGCCGTCCCACAAAGCAAGCTCAGAACCAAAAGAAAATAAACCATACGTTTCATCTTTTTCCTCCTCATTAAGGTACAAAGCATTTTAACCTAAAAATCCTTCACTTGTTATTGTTAAAAAACGATAATTTAATATTGTATACGACTCATTAGTGTCCGGTAAAAAGTAAAACGACTATGTTTAATTAAATCAAGAATAATAAGTTACGGGGTTTAAATTCTATTTGGAATAATGATTAAATCCGCCGTTGGCGGACTTGACACTGTTATCATCGCTCTTTGATAAGAGAGGAAAGAAGACCACCCCTAACCCCTCCTTAAATACAGGAGGGGAATTACATTTCTCCCCTCCGCCGTCTTTGTGGCGGATTAAGGGGGAGATTAAAAGGGGGTCTCACATTCATTAACACAACACCAGGTTTTTATCCGACAGTAGTGTTATCTCGTTATTCTTGTAAATCCTTTCTCTTATAGATTTTTTTAGACATAATTAGCAAGATTTACAAAATGAGACCTTTGAAAAAATCAGTTTTCAATTAAAAGTATATAATTTATGTGGCACCCACAAACTTGTTTTGTGGGTGTTTTGAATAATCATCTGTCTAAATTCCATAATTTTTCAAAGGTCTCAAAATAATAAAAATTTTAACCGGACAGTAGTGTATATGACTTTTTTTTTACAAGTCTCATTATTTAATTAACAAAACCGTACATTTTGTTTTGGCAGAAATCGGTATTGATACCCCCATTACAGAACCGGTTATATTCATATCAGACTCCATAACGGACTCAATTATCATTCCCTCTTTATAGGCAAAATAGATGGTGTTGGTTCCCTTACCACTACCGGCAACATCAGCCGTTACCCCTTGCTGTTCCCCTCCGCCTGATACAGAGATAGTAAAATTATTTTGTATCTTTACGCATTCGAAATCCTTACGTTTTTCAATCCCTGCAAGTATGTAATTGTTGTTTTCCGTCTCCCGCGTACTCATACCACTGACACTTTCGTCTTTGATCTGTTTTGATGACCACGTATCGTTAATCTTTACTCTGCCTTTTGGAAATTCTAAAAGAAAGTTGAAATTCTGCCCGGACATATTCATATTCTGAAACTGCTGAAAATCCTTCGCATTTATGAACGTCTGCTCCGCCCCTTCTTTTGTTGACGTTATCAACATAGGATTTTTAAACATATTCTGGATATCCGGAATACTGTTAGCGACTGCGCCCCCCATTGATCCGCCGGTGGTAATCTTCACATCCTCAAGCAGTAATTTATAAGTTATTTTATCAGCTTTTACATCTTCAATTGAATAAGACATTTGAGCAGTAATCCCAATCGTCATATCCATTGTTTGATTAGCGGCTGTGATAGACATATCATTTGAAGTATCATAACTGTATGTACTGACGGCGCCCTTTTCCTGATGATACTGCAAAATGAATCCGGTTTCCGGGTCGCCCCAGAGTGGTTTCTGCGATGCACATCCGGCAAAAAATGAAACCGCAAATACACACAGAATTGCAACTGCATATTTACACGTTTTCATAACGCCCTCCTGTTATTATTATTTACCATACACTCGTGGGTCTATGCGGTACTTTTCAACAATGGGATAGCCGTCTTTGGGAGTTGTTGATAAGTAGGCGTAACCGTTTTTTATTGTATCAAGATAAAAATTCGAAGGTTGAATAAAGTTACTCACTTCTTTCCCGGTTTCAGCATTAATTACTCTGATAAGGCTCTTTTTGTTATCAGAGGAACTGCATCTCAAAAATAAATAGATACCATCCGACTGCATATTAGTGAATGGACGATCGTATTTCATTTTTTTTAGTGCATTTTCTATATTGTTATACATTTTTTTCTCTTCTATACTCAAGACTATTTTATATAATTTCTCTCTATAAGATGGATTGAAACTTTTAATAACTGAATCCGGTATGGCTTCAGGTTTATAAGTAATGACGAATTCATTTTTTGTATTTTTTGTAGGCGAAACGACGTGGAATGTCAGTTGTGCAGTATTGTTTGTGTGTTTTACATCGTGGTATGTGTGTGTATAAATAATCTTTGAACCGGGAAGTATTTCAAAAGATAAACTACCCAGAATGCTTGTAAGGATTACACCCTGTCCACTTCCTGATTTGTACATAAAGGCTCCAACATCCCGATACTTCGTTATAGCTGAGACTATATTCTCGTGAGCATAAAAAATATAGTTATAATACTCTCCAGCTTCATTATAATTATCAAACGTGCCGGTGGTCCCCTTAACAATGAGTTCCTTATCATTCAAAACGAATATATTTTGCCCTGCTCCTCCTTCACTTGTACTAATCTTATAATCATTTTTTAATGTGTTAAATACAACACTGGAGGAAAAGACATTTTTACTAATGAATTTATTGGCAGGAGAAAAAACGCTCCAGGAATTTCTTTCCGAAACGCATAACCATCCTTCAGGCGAAATAAAGAGCCTTGAAACTCTCCCTTCAAATTCATCCGGTCCCTGACCCCTTCCACCAAAAATTGTTTTCGGTTTGCCGCTTTTGTCAAAAACTTTTACTTTATACTCGTCAAAGACATAGATCTCTCCCGCATCATTGACTGCGAGCAATATTGGACGTGCAAGAAGATATTCATCCGGTACGTCCTTATCCCCGAACGACAACTCAAGCGTGAAGACGTTGCTTAAGATTTCCTTTTTCTCCTGTGCGCCGACGGGACATAACAGCCCTATAATAAAAAAGAGCACAAGCAGAATGTTACGCTTTTTCATAATATTTCCTCCTGCGATTATGAATTATAAATGGGTAATGAAATGTTTATTATCTGAAAAATTCTGCATATCAGGAATCGGGTAATTTATCACCTGTAATATATATAAAAAAGGGAGTAAAAATCAATCTATTTCAAATTCTCTATTTCTAAAACGGAGGGGCGAAGCAGTTTCCACGGGAAATGCTCCGTCTTTTATAATAATTCTTTTCATTTCCTCATTGCATTCGCTCCTGCAGTTATTTTTCTATAAAAAACGGGCTGTCGGGGAGGGTTAACGGGATAAATGGAGGTATGTCGTACGAGTACGCATACATTTTGAGCAAGAGTATCCCGATGCCGGCGGCGCCCTGTGAGTAGCCGGTTTGAGCATACACTTCATTCGGACGAGTGCGATTTTCTGCCTGAATCCATTTCAGCCCCGGTTTGCTTGGCGATGCTTTATTCAGGAGGTCGTCCGCTATCTTTACAGCCCAGTCCCGGTACAGTTTATTACCGGTGAGTCGGTACATATCGGCAAAGAAATCGGCGATCCCTGCATTTCCACAGCACACCGACACATTCCAGAAGCCTGGCAGTAATTTATCCGGAATACCGCAGGTAATGAGCCAGCGTGCCGTCTCTTTGAGAATAGAGAAGTACGTCGAATCGCCGGTTACGAGGAACAGTTGATAGAAAAGCCTCCCGGTGCCGGCGGGACCGTGGCACCAGCCGACATAGTACAGGTTTTTGCCGTCCGGTTCATGATGGTACCAGGCATCTCCCTCGCCGGCGCTCACTTCTTTATGTGCAATCAGCCAATTTGCACCCTCGACAGCCGCCTTGAGATACCGCTCCTCGTGCGTCGCCTGATAGAGAACAGCTAAAAAATAGGCAATACCGGAAGTGCCGTGGGAAAAGTTGGGATACAAGCGTGAGGTATCAGCCGAAGCGCCCCATTTCACTCCGGGCGGGTCACTTATTGACCTGCTTATCAGGAAATCACCGGCATCTTTCGCCGTCTCCAGATACGCGGGATTGCCGAGTATTTTTGAAGCCCGGATGAGGAACAAACCTGTTCCCGCAGCGCCGGAGATAATATCGTTAGAACCATTCCAGTCAGCACCCTGCTTCTCTTTTATTTTGTGCGCCGTCAGCCAATCAGCGGCGCCCCGGGCATACTTCCAATGGAGTGAGTCATTGAACATTTTCCCAAGTTCAAGAAACGCTGTTCCGACGCCGGCGGTGCCGGTGTAAAGTCCCGGGTCAGGGTATGGTGTGCCCCGTATAGTTACGTCCGTCCAGTAATATCCTGCGCTGTCAGAATGAGCCTGCTCTATAAGCCAATTGGCGGCGGAGAGTGCCTGACGTTTGTATTGTTCTTTGCCGGTGGCTTTATAAAGCTCCAAATAGAAGAGTACCGGGCCGGGCACGCCGTAGTAGAGGGAGATTTCCCCCCGCTTCATTGTGTCTGGCTGGGACGGAAAAAAGACCCGGTCGTTTTGAATTACACCGGTTGAGGAAATCCACGCTGACGCTTCTTCCGCCGCATTCAGATATTTCTTGCCCGATGTACCGCAGGAAAAGCAGAATAATTGTGCCGTAACAACCACACAGCACCATAATTTCAGAATAGTATTCATATACCTAACCTTAAATAATTTAAAATATTAATATTGTATGAGCGAAGCATTTTTCAAATAAAATGCTTCGCCCCTACATTTTATTTTACAATTTTTCTCTCCTTAATATCAAACACCGTCCCCGGGTCAAGGAGGTAATACAGCGAATCGCCGGGTGCAATTGTCCGTTTATTGTCATGGATTGCAACTTTACCTGCACCGATTACCTCAAATTGATCCTTTTGTACGATAATCGCCGTACTTTCATAAAGACCGATGCCTAAAAGAATCGGATATGTTTTAATTACCTCATTAAGATCATTAAATCTGCTGCGGGTGTTGATGTGTTGGTCAACAGCAACATTCTTTATAAATCCAAATCCTTCTTCGTGTCCTTTCGCCATCATAATGGTATTACCTTCGGGCGCACCGCGCACCATATATGACGCCTGAACCGATGCACCGGCGGATGACCCGCCGATGACTCCGCCACGTTCCAACACGTTGAACATCTCTTTATGCGTCAGCGTATTAAGATAAATATCCGTCAGCCGCCACTGCCGTCCTCCGCCAATCCAGACCCCTTTCGCTGTCTTCAGCGGCTTCACAAATTCCTCTGTGTCGGCAGTCTTTCGGTCATTTGTATGCAAAATCTGAATGTTTTTAACACCAGCGGTTTTAAACATTCCAAGCCCGCTGTTATTTTCGTTATATTCCGCTGAACCACCTGCCGTCGGAATAACAACTATCGGCGCATCAATACCGCCTGCAAGCTCAACAAACCGGTTGACTATTTCTCTTCCGACGTTCCCACCGCCGACAATAACCAGTGCACCGTTTTCCGGTCCGTATTCAGATTTCTGCCCAACCGCTGACGCATAAGAAACAAAAACTAACAGCACTGCAATAAATAAACAACTAATCGAATTAAATCTTTTCATATCCACCTCTCCTGATGAGATTTTACTTCAAGAGCATAACTTTTATCGTATTACTATTCCATTCAGTGAGCATTCTTATAAAATAAATACCCCCGGCGACCTGCTCTCCGAAGCGGTTATCCCCGTTCCAAACAAAATGAAATGACCCTGCCGGAAATGTCCCGTCGGCAAGCTTTTTAACCTCCTGCCCAAGAATATTATAGACAGACAGCCGGACGTGAGACATACGCGGCAAATCGAATGTTATCCTTGTTGTCGAGTTGAACGGATTCGGGTAATTCTGGTGCAAAAGAAAACGTTCCGGCAGGAGTACCGGTCTATCATCAGGCACTGCAAGTGATATATCCTGATCAACCATTATATCATCTATATTCCACCCACCGGTAGTATCTGATTTGTTAGATTTTAAACCAAATCGTATGCTGACAGAATCAGTGTGTGAAGCTATTGAAGAAATATCAACCGTCTGAAGCGACCATTGGCTTTCGGTAATTTTCGTTCCATTATTTGTCCAGATAACCTGATTATTTGCACTTATATAAGCTGTATCTCCTGAACTCATATTGAGCCAGCGATAAAACCGCAGATAGCCGCGGCTCCAGCCTACTGTTGCAATTGCCGGGAGTTCAAGATAATTATTCACGCTGTTCTGATAAGCACCGTTAAATCCGCTCCCGCCAAGGTCAGTTCCCCAGACCATCATATCAGAATGCGCTGAGGCAGGGTCCTTGCTCACTCCGAATGGTTTCCCGTGCTGCCAGTCGTCGTGGGTATTCACTGCACCGGGAATATAATTATGTTTCCAATTGTGCGTATCATCTGTTTCAAGGTCAGTATTCATTCCCTCAATGCGTTCAAAAAACTCTAACCACTGATGAGCGTTTCCGCTGGAGTATACATCAAGATAAAATGCTATTTTTTGATCGGATGGCAAAACAGTATTTATAGTAAACCGGAATTTGTCGCTTGCAGTAATAGTGTCACCGGGTTGAATCCCACCGATATAGATTGAATCTTTGGAAATTGTAACCGCCGGATGGTTTGTCGTCATTTTTGCATATACGCTGTCAGCGCGCACAGTGCCGATAGTGGATGTTACTACCGACATCTCGACTGAACCGCTGTGAGGCAGTTTTCCGTTCCACCGCGGCGGGTCTTTAGCCCCCTGCCTGCCGTTTATCACCGTTCTATTAAGAATGATAGGACACCGTATAAGCTGAATATTATGAATCTGCATCGCCTCCCGGGCAGGTATGGAAATAGACAGCACTTGTTTTTCATATCCCTCTGCAGAAAATTCCACAGTATAACTTCCGGGAACAAGGAATCGAATGTATCTGCCAAACCGCTGGTCGGTATAATACGGTTTAAGCTGATATTCATCAAAGAGCTCACGGACGGTAACTTTTGCTTGTAACGGCAATCCCGTTGCCGCGTCGGTAACAATGCCGGTAATTCCCTGTTTATCGGGTTTGCGGAGCATTGTACGGAGCGCCGCAAGCACAACATCATTTTCCAATTGTGATGTGTCACCCCCGGAGCTCGTCATTTCTATGGTATAACTGAGCATACCATTTTGTGAATACATCCAGTCGTTGTGTTCTCCTCCGTGCCAATACCACACTGCGGCTCTGCGCAGGTTATATCGAACCGTACTAACTACCGCATTTACTGAATCTGTAAGCTCAGCACCCGTTTCCATAAAAAGTGCCGAATCGGGAGGAAGCACAGTCGAGACATATGCCCAGGGATATAAAATAAGCCTTCCTGCGGTATGAAATGATATTGAACCGTACGGTTTTATTGCACTTGCGAGGTCACGAATTGCCCGCGTTTCCGGCTCAGAAAAAGGCGATGTGCCATAAGAAGAAGCCGCAAAACTCCACCAGTAACCGAAATTCCGATTAAGGTCTACACTTATACCACTTTCATTTCCGCGCTGATTTAACTCATGCCCATCCGGATTCACGACCGGAATGCACCATATCTCCCGGCTGTTTATCCAGTTGGTTACTTCCGGATTCGCTTGGTAATTATTCAGAAGCCATTTGATAAAGTTAATAACTGCCTCGATTCCATGGTGTTCATTGCCGTGAATACCACCCTCAACAAGAAAACAGGGCTCGTCCTCGTCTACTAACGGGTTATCGGAGATTTTAAGCGCCCAGATAGCCCTGTTTTCCACCGTCCAGCCAATAGTGTCAAGATGAGTAATCGCAGAATAGTGTGCAGTCTTATCAAGAAGGAATGTTCGTATCTCAGCATAATCATAAAATTGAGCAGGAGGACCAGCCGAAACCGTTAAGGCAGTTTCCGATTTTTCTAAAGTCTCAATACGAAAACCCTGAGCGGCGAGTTCCGCAGCTTCTTCCGCAGTGCATTTAATATCGAGCGATACGCCGTTTTGTTCGGCAATAATAGTCAAGCCCCTGCGAACAAGATTTTCCAGCATTCTTGCCTCTTTAAAATATACTCGGCAGAGCTGCTCTTTCTTTGATTGAACAAGACTTGTCGCAACAAAGAAACATGCAAACAAGACAACAGCAACCAGCTTTTTCATCCCTGTCTTTTCTTTAATTTCTTCAAGGGTTGTTAGCAGAACCTCTTGAAGGCAAGTATCTCTGTCAATAATATAATTGAGACCTTTGAAAAAATCCATTAAAACGCAAACTATTGTAGAACAGGTCAGTTACCTGTCTCTACTTAAAATTGTTATATAATTTCGCCCATTTAGTATGAGCGAATAGCCTGCGTTAAATCAAAGATCTCATAAATTAACCGTTTGTTCAAATCAAGAAATATTGTTCATATTCTGAGCGGTGTCAGTTTTACTCACATTGGGCAAACATTTCTTTACCGGTTTTACCTTGAACCAGCTTATTAACACAACAGCACCGAACAGTGTGTAAGCCATCGTGAAGACCCATTGCGGAGCATCATAGTACACCATTCTTCCAACCCAATGTTGTACGAACGTTCCCGTGTAGACTTGTTCTCCAGCCGCCCATCTAAACTTGTTTTCCCAGAGCGTCAGTGGACACAATTGATTTGTCCATGATTCGATAACGACCACCGTGATACCAATCAAGTGGCTGATGCGAAAGATGCGGTTTCGGACCAGCGGCAAGCTCCTGAAATACCCGATGACAATCCACACCTGCCCTGCTATAATAAATGCGACGAACAGAAAATGTGTTATTAGGATTAAATCCGCTATCAGTGCGCTTACCATCATTGCAGTCTTTCTCAACTATTAATTAATACAATATGTTATCAGTAACATACGATGGAAAGAACCATCATCGTGTTGAAAACGTACCGTATTTATTTTCCAAAATCAAATGAATTCGTTATCATTTGGCGGCTTTGTTCTCGCCGCCTCATAATTATATGCTCCTTTCCCTCATTTAACGCTTGACTTATTAAACCTGATAACGTATATTTCTTTGTAATTAATGAACGCATAAGGTGCCTCCTCATTATATTTATACATTTGGAGATACCTTATCTATTTTTATAATAAATTTCAACGTTATGGACTATGCTGACGCCAGAAGAACAAGGAGTAATAGAGGGACGCGGTGTTGCTGAATTCCGCAAATCGCTGACAGAAGCGAACTTTGATGGCGCAAAGGTCATCGAGCGCGAGTATATGCTCCCGCCGCAGGCAGTTGGTTCCATTGTCAACGCTACGTTTGAAAACTTTATTTCAGTGCAGCGGTTTGTTGATGCAATCGCCTTAGGGAAACGGTACGAGCTCCCGAAGGATAAAATCAGTGATGCTATTTATATGGAATTTCGGCGGATTATTGTCTCCGGGGATATTGACAAGGCAATAGAATGGGCACTGCTCAATAATCTTCCGGACTATGAAATTACGCGGGCGGCAATTAAAGGAATTGAAGCCGCCATTCTTGGTAAGAATATTGAGCTTGCAGTTGAAATCAAGAAGAAATACGCGATTACTGAGGATCAGGTTGGGTCTGTTTGGCAGAAAGGGTATGATGAGGCGATACAGGACGGCAAATTCTTTGAAGCGGCACTTCTCAGTCGGGAATTTGGAATGTCCGAACGGAAGACGCTGATTACTGCCGTTCGCGCATTTAAAGCTGCGCTCCAGCAGAACGACTTTGATAAAATGGTGCTGGTTGAAGAAGAATTCCGGGTTTTTAATGATGCTGGATTCTCAGTGCTCGGGGACGAAGAAAGCAGAACCCTCATAAAACTGACTGAGGCATTTATAAAAGAAAAACTGCGCACTGACTCATTTAAAAAGGCTATCAGCTTAATCCAGGGGTTAACCGTGCTTTTTAAATCCATTACGAACCACACGCTTAAAGATTTGATAGTATTCATTTATAATCAGGCAATTGAAGTCAATCAATTGTTTCTCCAAAACAACCGCTATGATGATTCCATCTGGCTTGTTCGGGAATTGAGTCTCCTGGAGGATAATACCCCCGATAAAACCCTGCGGGAAATCTATAACCATGGTGTAGCATACCACAATAAGCTTTTAAAAAACGGGAATATCTCTGCCGCAATCAAGGTAAAAAAAGATTATGATTTACTCGGCGATCACAGCAACGCCGATAGTATTGACCTTATCCAAAATACCTGCGTGAGCTTTCTCTCCGAGCTGATTGAAAAAGGAGATACGAAAGCAGGGAATCAGCTTATTAAAGAATATAATATCCAGCCGGGAGAAATCGCTCACATCGCAAAAGAGGCGGTTATTTCATCACTCAATGAAAATAAATATGATATGGCAATAGATATCGTAACAAAATTTAATGTGGTGATTGATGATTTCGATATTAAGACTGCCGGACGAAATGCCTTTGACACCTCTAAACGGAATGGGTACTATGAAACGGCTGCAAATATCGGCTACATATTTGAGATTGACTCGCCTGAGGTGAGGGAAGCGGCGCGAATTGTCTGGGAGGACCTTATCCGTCGGCAGGAATATCGAAAAGCCGCCGTTATAAAGAAAAAACATAAATTAGCAAAAAAACAGACAGAAAACCTCGCAAAGGAAGAATACAATCGTTTAATGCAGGAAAATGAGTTGGATGCCGCAAAAAAACTCCGTGAAGAGTATCAGATTAATATCAGTTTCTTTGCCTGGTTTCTTGAATTAATTAAAAAAATCCTTCTCATTATCTTCGGGAAAAGTGTCTCCACTCAACCCGAATCAGAAGAGGCACCAGAATCTCCCGAAACCGAGTCAACTGATACTCCCATCGTAAAATAAGATAAATAGAGCCGAAGGGAGATAGTGATATAAATGACTTTTTCGGCAGTTTCTATGTATATTTTTTCACTGTTGCATACCATACAAATAACGCTGCCGCTTTGAGGGCATCAATGACGGGAAGTCCTGATGCCTTCTCAAGATCAGTATGAATACCAAGTGCAGTAAAGCCGGTGCACGCAAGAGCCAGAACATCAATACCCTTTTCCCGCAAGCCTTTCACAATATGTATCGAGTTCTTTTTGCCCTCATCAGTCATTAAATCTAATGCGGTTTTTACACCTTCAGGCTTTAAGGCAATAACCAGATGGCTACCCAGCACCGTTTTCATTATCTTCGGTGCATCTCCCCGAATCCCGAGAGAAGCAATCCTTGAACCGTACGCCAGAGCTAGTGAAGCAGATGAACTCCCCGCTCCGATTACCGGTATTTTTACAATTTTTCTCAGCTCGCTGACACCCGGGTCTGCGGCACAGTCAACAATAAGACCCTGAATACCCTCTCTTTCCATTTTCTTTCCCAATTCTAAAATTTTAGGAATTGCCCTTTTTTCAGTTTCCTCGTTGTAAATACCTTCGTACTGGTCCTCAATGCACCGTCCGACAACGTCTAACTCCGGAAAATAGCTTTTAATGACCTGTTCATGTTCATCCGTTTCTTTATCTTTCAATGTCAATACTCTCAATAAACCAACCGTTACCTTCACTGCAACACCTCTCTTTTTTGTCCAATCATTTAAGTTTCAATGTAGCCGTTCCAAAGCTGCATAGTGCGGAACCGGCTATAAAACCCCCGGCAAGAACATACAGAGGACTGTGTATTGATATTCCGTATTTTTTAACCAGTATGCCTCTGATTATGAGGGCAATGAGTACAGTCCATCCGGCTGGAGGATTCATAATCAGTAAACCCGTTGCAAAAAGAATCCCGATTTGCCTTGCTGGACCCCCGATTATTTGAATTACCGCTCCCGGTATCATCCAGATAAGTAAATAATATGCTATGTTATAATTCGCTCCTGCAAAAATTGTTGATACAAACACCCTATCAACCGGGGGAAAAAGATTACCGGTAAAGTAATTTTTATAAAACAGAACGACAAATAACACAGCAACCACAAAACCGAAAAGTTCCGCATAATACTGCTGTTTTCTGCCCTGTTTTTCAAATTCGGGATATTTTCCGCTTCCTCTGAGTATCCAGCCGGTTTTAAGATCAAATCCCATATCCGCAAATGCAGGTCCAACTGAGGCAGTAAATCCAACCAGAAATGCCAGGGGAACTGGGGGAAATCCCATAAGCATCCCTATCACAAGAAATATCAGCGTCGTAGCAAAAGCCGGAAACCATCCCGAATGCATCGCCGCTATTCCAACAATAAGCTCTGAAATAAGAGCGGCGGCACCTGCAAAAAATACAAACCCAATCAGCATCACCGGTGTCATCTTTGTGTATATTCCGACAGCGGCAGCCATAACCGAGGCGGCTGTTATAAACGCAAAAAATGCACCTGCAATTCTCCGACCAAATTCTCTCCCCGTAGAGGAATAGACGGCCGTTTCCATTTTATCCTTGCCATTTTTTGCAATTATAACCATAATCTGGATGAGGGCAACACTCCCGGCACCTATCATTACCCCATGCGGCAAATAGATTTCATTGATATCATATCCCAGTAGTGCGGTAGAATATCCTCTTAAAAGGAGACCAAGACTCAGCATACCCATTGCCCATACGTTCCCTATCCAGGCAACACCAAAAATTTCCATCGGAACTCCGCAGTAACGGCCAACTGCGCCGATAACACCCCCTCCCACTAATAGCCTCGCACGTCTCCCTCCCATTTCACCGGCAATAAGGCACTCTGCTGTCGCTATACCAGGAGGCCATATACCCAGCGCTGGAAATATCCTCGAATCAAATACTCTATACATAATCGTTGCATCAATAAACAAACCCAGAACTGCACCAATCATCATTATCGGTACAAGTTCCGGTTTGCCAATCAGCCAGAGTATTCCAATTGGCACAAGTATTGAATTTGCCCCCCCAAATGTTGCACCAGAAATGAGTGTCTGTATCAAATTCTGCCGATGCAGGTTCTGAAAAGGTTTCAATACCGTTACTGGAATCCGTGAAACAGCTATCGCAATAATTGCACCGATTATCGAGGTATTCGGAGTAACCCCGACACGAGTTAATAATTCAAGTCCGATTATAACTCCGAGTAATCCGAGCAGCACCCCGAATACTACCATTCTGAATTCAAAAATGGACGGGTGTTTCTCTGGAATCTCTGAAATTTTGTATTCTTCTTCGAAAACCTTCAACTCTTATATTTCTCTCCTCAATTCGTACCATCAAAAATGCTTGGGAAACTATCACTCTTTTTGGTTATGTGATCGTTGCCTCATCTATAGTGAGAATTATAAAGACGAAACGTCTTTATAGCTTTACAAATAGAAACATTTTTCCAGAGAAATCTGGAATAAAGGTTATTTAACTATTTTAGTTAAATTTTTCCTGACACTTGATTTTAATTTAATATAATAGAAAAGATAACGAAATAAAATGATTTTTATGGGCTTCGCCGTATGTTTCCGCAAATCTAATATTTTCTTGATTTTCTCACAAATCCTCATTATCTTAATACCCGCTTAAAGCGAGTGCATTACATAAGCTTTTTGCTTCTTTGAAACCTGCGGCTCATTACATTACAATAAGTTGCAGGGCTTGAAATTATTTTCTATAAGCAGGAGGGAAGTGAATCAAAACTTCCGTTGCATAGAGGGACACAAATATAATGGGATCGTGGTGCAGTTGGTTAGCACACTGGCCTGTCAAGCCAGAGGTCGCGGGTTCGAGCCCCGTCGGTCCCGCCATTTTTAACAACACGTATAAACATCACTTATATACATATTGAGATTTTTGATTTAACGCAGGCTATTCGCCCATACTAAATGGGCGAAATTATATAACAATTTTAAGGAGAGACAGGTCAGTGACCTGTCTCTCCAATAGGTTGCGATTTAATGGATTTTTTCAAAGGTCTCTCAATTATTATGTTTATCATAGAATATTGAACAATGGAGTAACCTGATAGGAGCTATGAAAATTTTTTGTACTGGTATCAGCGGGGTGCAGAAGCTCAAATACATAGAAGATCTGAAGCCATATTTAGCTCGACATAACCGCCGTATGGAGATTTTTGATACGTGGGAATATCTTTCCCGAGCCGGTACGGATTTAGGGCAAGAGATTACCAAGGAAAAGGTGCTTGACCTGCATAACCTCGATGCACTGCGGGCGATTGCCTTTGAGCGAATCTGCAATGAGATAGAATCGCTTTTGCAAAACGACCACTCAATAGATATTGTTATTTCAACCCACGCCTGTTTCCGCTGGAATAAATCCTTACGCTCCGGATTTGACGTCCATTATCTGAACCGGATTAATCCCGACATTTATGTGAACTTCGTTGATGATGTATTCGATATTCAGAAGAATCTCTCAAAAGATACACAATGGGCGAACCGGCTCAGTTTGGATGAGATCGTTACCTGGCGGGATGAAGAGATGTTTATTACTGAAACCCTGGCGATGTTCCAGAAAAAACGGTTTTATTTGATTACGATTTCTGAAACAATCTCAAGTCTCGGGACAATGCTTCTCTTCCCGAACAGAAAAAAGATATATTTAAGTTTTCCTATTACCGCTATACAGCAGGATAATCCTGAACTGCTTCAAGAAGCGGCGGCTATCGCTGATACCCTTCGAAACTATTTTATTGTGTTTAATCCACTTTCGGTTAAGGACCTTGCCGGTATCGCTGCGGAACATTCGAGCCGAAATCTTCAAAAACAATTGAAAGCGGCAACGGTCCTGAGGGATTTTAAACTGATTTCTCAGAGCGATATGGTTGCTGTTTATTATCCTGTTGAAAAAAATTCCCCCGGCGTTAATCAGGAAATTATGTATGCGTTTACTCACGGGAAGGATGTATACATTTATTATCCGAAACATTTTGGGCTGAGCCCCTTTTGGGACCCCCAGTTGGCAGTAACGCGTTCCTTCGATACAGTGGCAGGGTTTCAAAACTATTTAAAATCACTGAGCGGGGAAACAGATTAATTGAAAATCAAAAAAACAAAAATCTTAAGAATTCCTGATTGATAGTTTCTCCTGATAAAACCGTCAATAGTTATTCGTAATAATACTCTATTATTTTTCTTACTTTTCACCGTTGATATTGTAATTCGAGATATTGTAAATTATTCTGTTAAAATTTTAGATAAAAATAGATAAGGTGTCTCTTTGAGTGAAACATTAAAAGGAAGGAGACACCTTGTGGTTTCTCGCCGCTTGCGAACGACCCCGAGTTCTCGGGGCGGAGTGATTCATCCGGCACTTGTCCCGAGAACTCGGGATTTTTAAGAAGATTCCCCGGCTGGGTAGACGAAGAACATATCCCGCTTTGCGGGACTTGGCATGTACCTGTTAGGAATTACCGTGTTTAAACATAACTACAATAACTTCAAGACTCAAGAAACACCAAGAACTATTATTAACGACAATTTCAACAAAATAGGTTGACAGTGTCTTTAATTTAAAATATCGTTTTTTTATTGCATTATATAATTATTTATATTAAATTATTTAACAAAATTTTTTAACCTTAATGTAATTGTTGATATGGCGCAACATCATTCAGCATTAAAACAGATACGAGCGAGTAAAAAAGCGAGCTTACAGAATCATTCTTTGAAGGCACAATATAAAACGTTGGTTCGCAAGGTATTAGAGACCAAAACGAAATCCGAAGCATCGGGAGCATTCAATACTGCAATGTCATTCATAGATTCATTGACAAATAAAAGGATTATTAACAATAAGTTAGCTGCGCGAAAGAAATCCCAATTAGCACGATACATTAATTCTTTATCATAAAAACTGTACGAATTTATAAACCGGATGGCATTGATGGGCGATATTTCCCCCGATATCTCCATTAAATATGCTAATCCGGTTTTTTATTGCCCTTTATAACCGCTCCCGTATAGAGCGTAGAGAAAACGTATTAAAAATAGACGCTCTATTTATTTTATATTCTCCGTAGTCTTTGTACTCTGTGGTTTAAATATTTAAACATAGAGATTGATTATTACTTTATTTCCCCATTCCGACCCGTTGGACTTTCTGGAGAAGTTTTCCTTCTGTTTTAATCGCCGGGGCAATAATGATTTCGCAGGATTGCATTTCGTTAATATTTTTAGTGCCCAAATTTCCCATTGATGTTCTGAGTGCGCCAATAAGGTTTTGAGATCCGTCATCCAATTCAGCGGGACCATATAAAATCTGCTCCAGAGTGGCGCTGGTACCGACATAGATGCGGGTACCGCGCGGCAGATTTACATGTGGAGTTGCCATTCCCCAGTGATACCCTTTTCCCGGAGCTTCTTTTGCTTTGGCAAAGGCAGAACCAACCATCACAGCATCAGCGCCGGAGGCAAATGCTTTGCAAATATCCCCGCCGGATGACATCCCACCGTCAGTAATAATTGGAACATATCGCCCTGTTTTTACAAAATACTGGTTTCGCGCGGCGGCACTGTCAGCAGTTGCAGTTACCTGCGGAACACCGATCCCCAGTACGCCGCGTGTCGTGCAGGCGGCTCCCGGTCCAATACCTACTAATAACCCATCAATCCCTGTTTCCATTAAGGCAAGTGCCGTCTTGAACGTAACACTATTGCCGACAATCACCGGGACTTTCATTTTTTTGCAAAATTTCTCAAAGTCAAGCGTTTTATATTCAGATGAAATGTGCCGGGGAGTGGTTACCGTTGATTGTATCACAACTATATCCACACCGGCAGATTCAGCAATTTCACCAAACCGTACGGCATTCTGGGGGATACAGGAAACAATTGCCGTAACCCCGGCTTTTTTAATCTCTTCTATGCGGATACCGATAAGCTCTTCTTTAATCGGTTCCTGATAAATCTCCTGCAGAAGAACAGTAACGGCATCGTTCATTGCACTGGCAATACGCTCATAAACGTCATCTGGATTATAATAGCGTATCTGAATACCGTCTAAATTTAATACCGCAAGTCCTCCTAATTTCCCCATCGCGATTGCAAATTTCGTATTAACGACACCGTCCATCGCAGCCGCTAATATGGGAACGTCATATCTTTTATCCCGCAGTTTCCAGGAGATGTCTACTTCATTTGGATTGATGGTAACCTCGCCGGGAACAAGAGCAATCTCATCAAATCCGTAACAGTACCGTGCTTTCCGCCCGCGGCCAACATACATTCCCATCGCTTATACCTCCAGATATTTGTTTACTATGAGAGTTTTAATTTAATCCGCCAGAGGCGGACCGCGGCTACCATTTATAGAACAATTTTAAGCTTATTTTTTGGTAACCGCAACGCAAGCCCCATACGGATGGCTCTGCCACTGTCCCTCTGAAGCAAACTGAAGTTTGCATTTTAGTGTATTTTTTAAAAGGTTTCATTAATATAATTTTATATAAACCTAAATTTATTAAATAATATATATTTTAGCAATAAAATAATTTATAGTATCTGTGGGACCTCTCTCAAACCGGGCGCCATTAGAAACAGGTTACGACCCGTCCCTCCACTATACAGAGACTGCACATATCATTAAATTATACGTGAACTTTAAATTTTTTTTCCGTATATTTTCTTAATATAGTATCAATTAATACTTAAAAATATTGTTTATGGACTATAACTATCCACCGTATCGTTCTGAAGTTCCTCAGTATCAGAATTTTCAAACAGACTTCGTTGGGACTCCGAAGCAGAAGGTTCATCAGCAGTTTCCGATTATTAATATTGTGCTCTTTCTGCTTACGGTGATAACAACGCTGTATGCTGGTACCATACTGGAGGGCGGAGATCCATTCCGCCGAATCCAGGACATTTATTCAGGAATTCCCTTTTCCGTTACCTTGCTGGCAATTATCGGCTGTCATGAATTCGGGCATTATTTTATGTGCAAGAAACACGGCGTATCGGCAACCCTGCCATACTTTATTCCTGCTCCGCCCCCGTTGTTTATCGGCACATTAGGGGCCGTCATCAAAATACGCGACCCGATTACAAATAACCGGGCATTGTTAGACATTGGTGCCGGGGGACCGCTTGCCGGAATTCTCATTGCCATCCCGGCGCTCTTCATCGGAATGAATTCCTCTATGGTGATTGAAGTAGTACCGCATTCCGGTATCCAATTAGGAGACCCCCTCTTGATGAAATTAATTTCACGCATTGTTATCGGTGAAATTCCGGAAGGATTCGACGTTTCAATTAATTCGGTAGCGTTCGCCGGATGGGTTGGTCTTATCGTAACGGCATTTAATCTCCTCCCGATTGGCCAACTTGATGGCGGGCATATTGCGTATGCAGTAATCGGGAACAAACAGGGATGGTTAGGATATACGGTATTCATTTCTCTGTTCTTTTTAGCATTCTTTTGGACCGGCTGGCTGGTGTTTCTAATAATTGCAGCACTCATAAAAATCCGTCACCCATCAGGAATGACGGTGTTAGAACCGCTGGATTCAAGACGGAAATTCATTGCCTTTCTCTCTCTTTTAGTATTCATTCTCTGTTTTATTCCGGTTCCGTTCCCCGGGACAGGGATTTTAAATTGGTAACAAAAAATTAACCGCAGAGGCAAAAACAGAGAAGAAGGAGAGTACGCAGAGAAGAATCATTTATTACTGTTTAAAAATCTATGAATATTTTCCATACTCTGATGCATTTCTGTATTCTCTGCGCCTGCCCGCCGTCTTTTTGGAGGGCCTGCCCGCCGTCTTTTTGGAGGGCCTGCCCGCCGTCTTTTTGGAGGGTCCTCTGCGGTTAAAAATAAATAAAATGAAACAGATTTCATCCATACGGACAATGCAGAGACTTTCCGTCCGACTGCAGGCAGAAGGCAAACGAATCGGGTTTATTCCGACAATGGGTTATCTGCATCAGGGGCATTTGAGTTTGGTTAAGCGGTCAAAACGGGAATGCTCAATAACGATTGTCAGCATTTTCGTAAACCCTCTGCAATTCGCCCCGAATGAAGACTTCGCCCGCTATCCCCGCAACATTAATCACGATAAAAAACTACTCGGGGCAGAAGATGTGGACATTTTATTTACTCCGGTAAATGAAGCTATGTACCCAGAACCCTTTCTCACCAGTGTTCGCGTGGATGAATTAACTGCTCTGGGTGAGGGGACTTCCCGGCCGAATCATTTCCGCGGTGTTACAACCGTTGTCGCAAAGTTGCTCAACATTGTAACGCCCGATGTCCTCTATCTGGGACAAAAAGACATCCAGCAGGCGGTCATCCTGCGGAAAATGGCGCAAGACTTGAACATTCCGATAACAGTAAAGATTTGCCCGACAGTGCGGGAACCGGACGGACTTGCTATGAGCTCCAGAAATATATACCTTTCTACAACTGAGCGAGACAATGCCCTCGCACTTTATAAAACCCTTCAGGCTGCCAATAATGCAATAGAAACTGGCGAAACCGACACCGCTATCATCCGCAGAAAAATGGAAGTAGTTTTTAAAAAATACCCATTAGCACGGCTTGATTATATACTTTTTGCAGACGAGTCAACATTTACGCCGGTAACCCGAATAGAAGGGAAAACCATTATCGCTCTTGCGGCATTTTTAGGGAAAACGCGGCTGATTGACAATTGTATTGTGTAACATCAATCGTGTAAAACTTTTATGTTAGTGAAATATGAATAACCTCGGTATCATCATACTTGCGGCCGGGAAAGGCAAGCGAATGGGCAGTGCAAAGCCCAAAGTCCTCTTTGAACTGAACGGCAAATCCCTTATTGATTACGTTATCGCTACCGCCCGCAGTCTGAATCCATCACGGATTGTAATTGTCGTCGGATTTGGTAAAGAGCAGGTTATCGAGCATCTCTCCCGAAGGGATGGATTCTTAAAAAACCATCCCGGCGAGATTACCGATACACTTCCCACTTCAGAACAGATAAAGTTCGGTAAACCGGTACCGTTGGATTATGTCGTTCAGGAACAGCTATTCGGTACGGGGCACGCCGTCCAGCAGGCAGAATCCTTATTCTCCAATTTTAATGGAACAATTGCCATCTTTAACGGTGATGTTCCGCTCATTTCAATAAAAACTGCGCACGATCTTCTCAACCACCACCTTACAACCAATGCCGCCGTAACCATCCTCACCGCCTCGTATTCTAATCCCTTCGGATATGGCAGAATTATCCATAATTCCAAAGGAGAACTGGAACGCATCGTCGAAGAAAATGATGCAACTCCCGAAGAACGGGCAATTACTGAAGTAAATACCGGAACTTACGTATTCCGCTCCGATGCATTATTCCCTCATCTTCGTCTGATTCAGCGGAACAACACGCAGGAAGAATATTACCTTACCGATATTATTGAAATCCTGCGAACACGGGGATTCAGGATTTCTGCATTGAAAACATCAACACCCGAAGAAACATACGGTATCAATACCCCGGAACAGCTCCAAAAATTGAATGAGATTGCTTACACCTTGAACCGCTTATAGAAATTATAGTTGACAATAATGACCGTTTTTCTGTATATTGGAAACTGAATAATGAAGTAATCAGGACAACTGTGCTGTTTTATCCTCAGTCAGGAAAAACAGCATTCGTATTTAAATACCCGGAATCAATTGAACAATTTAAAAGATGTAATTGACTACCGCATACGAAGAATTTTAACCAGACAGCAATGTCTGCGAGTAAATAGCAATAAACCGGTGTCAGCACGATACACAGTTTTTACTATACGGCGGCAGGAGAAGAGTACAATTCAGCCGGGTAGACGAGAAAGCATTTTAGCAACAGTATGACTTCAAAGAAACTCGCCAGTACAATTGCTCAATTTACCCTCACGAAAAAGGCAGAGGATATCATCATTCTGGATTTACGAAAACTGACGAGTATTACTGATTACTTTGTGATTTGTTCTGGTCAGACAGATATGCAGGTGCGGGCGATTGCCGATGCCGTTGTTGAAGGACTCCTGCCCAAAAGAGTAAAACCCTGGCATAGAGAGGGATATGAGGTGGGTTCCTGGGTACTGCTGGATTTTGTTGATGTCGTTGCCCATATTTTTCAGCAGGAAACAAGAGATTATTACCGACTTGAGGAGCTATGGGGCGATGCTCCGGCGGTCATTGTTTCCGATACCGTTGAGACACCGCCGAAGGGAAAATAATAATGCACGTACTGGTAGTCGGCTCTATCGCATACGATACGATTGAAACACCGAAGCAGAAAGTTGAACGGATATTAGGCGGTTCAGCCATTCACTTTAGTGCGGCTTCAAGCCTCTTTGTTCCGACCCGGATTGTCGGGGTTGTCGGAGAGGATTTTCGGCAGGAGGACCTGGGGTTTCTGACGGCACGCGGCGTTGACATAAGTGGAATTGTTACTGAAAAAGGAAAAACCTTTCACTGGAGCGGTCGGTATCATTCAAATATGAACTATCGAGATACCAACGTAACCGAATTGAATGTCTTTAAGGACTTTTCTCCCCGAATCCCGAAAGCATTCCAGGATTCGCAGTATCTATTCCTTGCAAATATTAATCCGCTCCTTCAATTAGATGTGCTGAACCAGGTGAATCAACCGATGTTTACCGCTTTGGATACGATGAACTTCTGGATTGCGGGGAGCCGTTCCGATTTAACAGCCGTGCTGAAAAAAGTGAACGCAGTTATACTGAATGATTCTGAGGCTATTGAATTTACCGGGGAGGAGAATATTCCGTCAGCGGCGAAAGCTATCACCCGGTTCGGACCGCGGTACGTCATTATAAAAAAAGGGGAACATGGATGTTTGCTGTATGGTGATAATGCGTATTGTGCTCTGCCGGCGTATATTTTAGAGACAGTTACAGATCCGACAGGAGCCGGGGACTCTTTTGCAGGCGGGTTTATGGGGTTCATTGCTCAATCCCGGTGCATTGATATGCAGACACTGCGAAGGGCGGCAGCATACGGCACCTGCGCCGCATCATTCAATTGCGAGGATTTTGGCACCCGCCGGCTTGCGCACTGCACAATCAATCAGCTCAATGACCGATTTGAACAGTATAAACAACTCATTACACTATAACACCGGCGAACACGAACACAGCACTTGGTGATTTTTTTACCACAGAGCACTCAGAGCATAATAAGATAAAAAATTTGATTTAATCGTTTTTATCATCCCCTGCCGGCGCGAAAGTAGGAATCCAGTTTTTCCTCATTCCCGGTGTCCTTTTGCCAAAAGTGATGCCGTTGGGAACGAGATAAATTTTATAAAGCACTGTCTATAACGTTTACATATATAAAAGAGTTATATATAATTACTCATTGATAGCTATGTCTCTAATGCTTTTTTTCATCGGTATGATATGTTTGCTGGCATTGTTTCAATTCCTGCAAATATACTTCTTTACAAAACGGCATAACATTGCGGCGTGGATGTTCGTCAGCTTTTTCTGGTGCATTTTTACATTTTTTATATTTAACCTGTATAGTATATTTTCTACCAATTTCCCGGTTGATGGAAACTATAAAACTCGCACCATCATCATTAAAAAAGGTGCAACGCTGGCAAAAGTAGCTGACCAACTCTACTCGGAATATCTGATTCGAAATAGAAACCGTTTTATCTGGACGGCAAAACTGTTAGGCTATCAAAACCAAGTAAAAGCAGGAAAATTCAATGTCGCATCATATATGTCCAATTATGCTATAATCACCCAGCTTACTTCAAACGCAATGGCGCAGGAGCGTATCACGATTGTGGAGGGGCTTCCCACCCGACAGGTCGCATCCCTTTTTGCAAGCCGGCTAAATATAGATTCAACACGATTTATGAAAATCGTTCAGGACAAATCAATCGCTCAATCCCTGGACATTGACGCTCCCTCGCTCAATGGCTATCTATTTCCCGAAACATATATCTTTATGTACGGCGTAACTGAACTTGAAATTATTGAAACATTAGTGAGGGAATTTAAGAAAAATATGAGCGACTCCCTGCTTATCGCCGCAAAAAATCTCAACCTTTCGCTCCATCAAATTGTAACACTTGCCTCTATTATTGAAGGCGAAGCCGGAATTGATGAGGAACGACCAATTATTTCCGCTGTTTATCATAACCGATTAAAAAAGAATTTAAAGTTAGAGGCAGACCCGACGATACAATATATTATCCCTGACGGACCCCGGAGGCTCACCAAATCTGACCTCACTATTGATTCCCCGTTCAACACTTATTTACACCCCGGCCTTCCTCCGGAACCAATTAATAATCCCGGAAAAAAATCTATCTATGCCGCCGCATTTCCGGTAAAACAACCATTCCTTTACTTTGTCGCAACGGGTGATGGACGGCACGCATTTTCAAAAACACTTCAGGAACATCTGCTGGCAAAGAAAAAATTAGACCGCTTGCGAAAAGAAGTACAAATGCAAACAAAAAAGATTTCAGTGAAATAGCCGATTATGGCACAGTTAAAAAGAAAAAAAACGAAGGACACTTTTTTCCCCTGGGAAAACGACCTTAACCCCGAACAGCGGAGAGCCATTGAGGCGACCGAGGGACCGGTGCTTGTGCTTGCCGGCGCGGGAAGCGGAAAAACCAGAGTCATTGCCTATCGGGTTGCATATCTGATTGCCCAGCATATTGCAAGCCCCGATAGAATTCTTGCTCTCACCTTTACCAATAAAGCCGCACAGGAAATGAAATCCCGCATTATCCAGTTGATTCAGCCTGCCAGGGCACCGCTGTGGATTGGCACCTTCCATTCGATTTTCGCACGCATCCTCCGCCGCGAAGCCGCAACAATCGGATTCTCCAGCCGTTTTACCATTTATGATGAATCCGACCAGCTCCGCGCCTTAAAAGACTGCATCGAATCGAACAATCTCCCGACAAAAAATTATACCCCCCAGGAGCTTATCAACAAAATCAGCTTCCTCAAATCAAAATTAATCAATCATACCGCCTACCTCTCCTATCAGGAAAAGAACCAGGAACTCTCCGCTGTCCTCGCCCCGATATATACTGCCTATGCTCGTTACCTGCAATCAAACAATGCAATGGATTTCGACGACCTCCTGCTCTTTACCTATCAGCTCTTTGAAAATAATCCGCAGGTACTGGCATCGTACCAGCACCGCTTTAAATATATACTGGTTGATGAGTTTCAGGATACTAATTTCGTCCAGAACCAAATACTTCTCCAGTTAGCCGCACAGCATCAGAACATCTGTGTCGTGGGAGATGATGACCAATCAATCTACCGCTGGCGGGGCGCTGAACTGAAGAACATTCTCGATTTTGAGCACCAGTTTCCGAACACAACCATTATCAAACTCGAAGAAAATTACCGCTCCACACGGACGATACTCTCCGCCGCAAATTCTGTTATTATGAACAACACCTTCCGGCATCGTAAAGAACTGCGGACTATACGGGGAGCCGGAGAAAAAATTATCATCCATACCGCAGAAACAGACCGTGATGAAGCGCAATGGATTACACGAAGTATTGAAATTGAAGCACACAAAGGAAAATGGAACTGGGGTGATTTTGCGGTATTATACAGGACCAATGCCCAATCACGGCTTTTAGAAGATAATCTCCGACGCGCTCAAATCCCGTATGTGGTTGTCAGCGGGCTTAAATTTTACGAGCGGAAAGAAGTCAAAGACGTCCTCGCATACCTCAAACTGATTGTGAATCCCGATGATGCCGTCAGCTTAAAGCGGATTATCAATTATCCCCCACGGGGACTTGGAAAACTGACTATCTCCAAGATAGAACAGCATTCGCTCACTGCGGGAATTCCGCTCTTTTGCGCATTGAAACACATCTCCGAAGTCCCCGGTATACCATCCGCTAAGGCTGAAACGGTGTTGAACTTTTATAACCTCATTTCACGATACCGTAATCTCAGGAATAAAATCTCTCCGAAAGAACTGGTCTCAACCTTAATTGATGATGTCCATATTCCTGAGCAGATTAAATTAGAACACACACAGGATGCCGCAGACCGCATTAGAAACGTTGAAGAACTGCTCCGTGCAATTGATGAATTTGCCGAACAAAACGAGGGCGCCCTGCTTGAGCAGTATCTGGCGGAAGTTGCTCTTCTGACTGAAATAGATATCTGGGATAATTCTCAGCAGTATGTATCTCTGATGACCCTCCATTCAGCAAAGGGGCTGGAATTCCCCGTTGTATTCATCGCCGGAAATGAGGAAGGATTATTCCCTATCCGGTCGGCGATTGACAATCCTGAAGCACTCGAAGAAGAGCGGCGGCTTTTTTATGTCGGCGCAACACGTGCGAAGGACGTCCTTTGTCTCACATCCGCCAGAGTCCGCGTTATCTACGGTGAATTTATCAATAATGACCAATCCCGGTTCCTCAATGAAATAGAACCGACTGTTGTGTACTGCACTGATAAAAAGCCGGCGCTCACCTTCTACACGCCGGAGCGGCACAAAAAACAACCGGAACTCATTCCCGCTTCACGGCTGGCGCAAAGCTCCCCCAAATCCCCGTGTATGTACTCAGTCGGAATGTTTGTCGAGCACGAAGACTTCGGCAGGGGCGTCATTAAATCAGTTGAAGACACTCCCGATGGTACGAATCTCCGTATCCTTTTCGATAACGGCGTCCTGAAAAAACTCAAAGCCCATCTCGCTCACCTGAAAATTATCTAACCTATTTATTTTGACTATTGGGCTATCTCCAATGAATCACAAAATGTAATAAATAAACCTTGTGTTTTTTCTGGACAAGTTGTACTTTAAAATTAAAATGATAATGGATTGACCTTGAGCAGACGTTAGTATAGTTTGCTTGAGAATCTATAGATTTATTACTCTTAGTTATTTAGTCTAAAGGCATATTGGATATTTACTAACATTATTTTTTATTAATAGAAAATGAATTCAAAGCATTGATGGGGGTGTGAAATGAGGATAAAAAAACTTACAGATAAGGTAATACTTGAGGCATTAGAAAAAAATAAAGAGATACTAAAAAAATATCGGGTCAAAAAAATAGGGCTATTCGGTTCTTTTGTCAGAGGGGAACAGAAAAAAAATAGTGATATAGACCTTGTTGTTGAGTTTGATCTGGATTCTTTTGGTCCTGAATTTAAAGGACTTTATGATACGTATGTGAAGTTATTCGATTACCTTGAAAATTTATTCGGTAGAAAAGTAGAGATATTAACTCCAATAAGTATAGAAACCATAAGAATAAAAGAAGTTGCTGAAGAAATAAAAAAGAGCATAGTATATGTCTAAAAGAGGAAATAAAGAACTCATTAAAGATATCCAGGAAGCAATTGATAGAATCGAAGACTACACAAAAGATATGAACTTTAATCAATTTCTTCAAGATGCAAAAACACAGGATGCAGTTGTCCATAATATAGAGATAATTGGTGAAGCAGTCAAAAATCTGTCAAATGATATAAAAGAAAAACATAAAGAAGTTGGCTGGAAAGATATTGCAGGGATGAGAGATAAAATAGTACATTTCTATTTTGGAATAAAATGGGATATTGTATGGTCTGTTATTAAAAATAAAATATCAGAACTTAAACCAAAAATAGAAACAATAATTAAGAAATTGGAAATAAAATGAGACTTGAAAAATATCTCATAGTAAACAAATACCTGCTTTCTTCTTTTAGTGCAAACACTTGACAATACGTGCATTGGGTATTACATTATTGGCGGTGAATGACGCTGTCCACTTTTTCGTTATTCATTGATTTACAGTAATAAATTACGAAATGACCTGATTTATTATACAGAAGGAAACAGAGCAGTTTTGATGTTATATTCAGAATGTATTGTAGAATCGGAATAAACAATATTTATTTAAAGGAATTTTTTCATTATATTTCAAGAAATGAGTACTGTTTCCCCGGATTTCGCTATTGACAGCTTTGGTGTAAGATGAAGGGACAAAAGTTATTAAAATAAATTGCAACTGAGTAGATAAAAAGAAATGATAAGAAGAAAACAATGTAAGAATTGCGGAAAGATATTAGACAGAATTTGGTTTACAGCTCCAATGACAGAGGAATGGTCGTGGGATGGAGAAGGTTATAATGAGTGTACCGCAAGACATAGCCTTATTTCTGATCCAGAACAACTTGTAATTTGTCCGCATTGTGAAAAGATTGTTGGTAGAGGAATTGATTTCGGTTTTGGCAAAAAGGTCATTGTATGAATGAAATAATTAAAACAAAAAGTGAAATAAATTATAGCTATGCAGCAATCAGGATGACCCAAAGTCGTTTAGACAAGGGATTAATAGCTATTCCAGCTTCATTAGAAAAATGGTTTCCTGATCATGCTGAAACTATTCATGTATATTTAAATGATTCCCATATTTTAAAAAGTCTAAAATATACGCCCAGAACCAGTAGTACACGTGAATGTAGAATTTATACGATGACAGAATGGTTTGAGAAAAATAAAATTAAAGATGGTGATGAAATAGTTATTCAAGTAATAGATAGGGGAAATTGCATTTACAGATTAGCTTCTGAGAAAAAATTTGTAAGAAAAACTCAAATATTACAAAACAATTTCGATAAGGCTGAAACTGAAGATGAAGCTTCTGATAAAATAATAAAACTTTCCCAATGGACTAATATTGATAGCGGCAAAATTATAATGAATGAGTATTATCGTTTAATTAATACAATGCCGATAAAGGAAAGACAATCTGTCAGGAAACAATTAAATCGAGTTAGAGAAAAAGTGCCAACGAATATGAGAACATTATTAGAAGGCATTTATAAAGGTCATTGTCAAGTATGCAATTTCTGGTTTCTAAAAAAAATAGATAATAAACCTTATTTTGAGATTCATCATCTCGATCCATTGAAAGGTCATCATCCAAAAAATTTAGTTGTAGTATGCGGAAACTGTCATAATCAATTTGAATTTTCAAATGTAATCCCAGAATTAAATGAACATTATTGGCTTATTAAGGTTTCCTTCAACAATAAGATTTATCCTGTAAAGCAAGTGATACTAACTACGCCAACAGAAGAATTTTTTAAAGAAACTTACATTTAGAGTTATTAATGATGAGGGGAGAAGTTATTTGGAATAAGGCATCGAGCGGCAGTCCCTCAACTGCATGGGGCAGTTGGCTTTCAGCACAAAATCCGACACTGAGGGACATTCACGAATATATCCTCATTTTTTCGAAAGATAATTTTTCAAGAGGCAACCAACATCATAAAAAAAGCACAATCACACGAGATGAATTTCTTGATTTTACAAAAAGTGTATGGAGTTTCTCGGCAGAACCAGCAACCAAAATTGGACACCCCGCCCCATTCCCTGAAGAATTGCCCCACAGATTAATACAGTTATACACTTTTGAAGGAGACGTTGTATTAGACCCGTTCTGTGGAAGCGGCACTGCCTGCCTTGCCGCTTTAAAGGATGGAAGGCATTATATTGGGTATGACACAGAACCAGAATACGTTAAATTGGCAAATAGCCGAATTAATGCTTTTACAAGCCAATTGAACTTTAATGGAAATGACCAAATCCCTTCATAATGAACATGGCACGGCGTTTAACACACCCATTTAAAATGATCCAACTGTTTGTAGAAATTCGGGAACATAATATTTATCTTAATGTATTTGTATTCATGCTGTTTTCAGCTTGGATAGTTCATTGTCTTTTCGTGTCGGCTTGGTCGAACCTTCCCTGCACAATCCGATGCGTGAATTCAACTGTTCTTAATTCGTTATTAAGTAATCCGTATATTGTTAAACTTCCTATTTGATTTGACGATTACAATATAGCAGATGTTCCAAACATAATCAAGAATTGATTTAAAAATTGAATGGAACATTTGAATTGCTTGGATAGTTAATTTGTATTAACGTTGTGTATAACTTATTGATAAATGTTGAATGGATATAGAAAATTTGGATAAGTTTTTCAAAATATGGTTGAAATCACTTTTAAATAATGTTAAATTTACCTAAAGTCTTTTCCCGATAACCACCTTTCTTTTTTAAAGAAAATGCAAGATTTTACAATATATAAAATTCTCAACGGGATTAAGTATTTCGTTAAGAATACTAAATATGTGGGACGAACCAAACTTTTCAAATTGTTGTATTTTTGGGATTTTATTCATTTTAAAAATTATGGTTTCTCTGTAACTGGTTATACATATTATACGTTCCCGTTTGGCCCAGTTCCCAAAGAGTTGTATGAACAAATTGAAAATAATGCTTTGCCAAGTGAATTCAACAATGAATTTAAAATTGTACCTGATGATTCATTTGATGATGAATTCAATAATTATAAAAAGTTCAAGGTTATCTTAAAAAACAGTATAGTAGATTTTGACAGAATGTCTCCAATTGAAAAGCAAACGCTTGAACGTGTTGCGGAAATTTTCAAATATGCTAAAGCAAAAGAAATGATAGAAATCACTCATCTTCCTAATTCACCATGGGATAATACCGTTAAAGAACTCGGCATGGATAAACCTATTGATTATAAAATGGCTCTGGATAAAGAAAGCAATCTTGATCCTGATACCATTAAAGAATATATGAATCTGCAAAAAATAATTTTCTATAATGGCCGATTTTAATAAGGGACAGACTTTTTTTGATGAATGTGCTGTCAATTACGAAGGGACAAAAGGCAAATATTATATTGCCTTATCAGATGCCGATAATGATGACGATCTTATTGTCTGTTTTGTAATGAATACTGAAAATAGAATGGATAAATACCATTTACTATGCAATAAAGACAAACAACGGTTCATTATCAGTCCAGGCACATTTACATTTATTAAAAGATACACTTCAATAATGCTTATGAGAGAAGTTTTTTATAAATACTCAGAGATTTATCAGGATAACATAAAACTACTAGATTTGACGGATGATAATCTTGTTAGGCAGATCAAGAATTGCATTGATTGGAATTATATTAGCGAAAAAGCCAAGAATATCATAAAACAAAGTTTCAAATACGGGTAGAAATTCGAGGACACAATACTTATTTTAATGTATTTGTATTTCTGTTGATACAATACCTGTTTATTATGTTTACCGGGTTTTTTCGGAGCGTTTCAACGTTAGATTACAGCGTAACTTTCTCCCCAGTTTCTATATAACATCCCTGCCGCCGTCTGCATTCCCGCAAAGCAGGATACCATTGCGAGGATACGCCGGAAATACTACTCTCGCTATCCGTACCATACCAAAAGATACTAATAAATATCCCCATTGTCAAAAAATAATCAGTATTGTGACGTCGGAATAGAATTTTTGTTTTACATTTTCATTTAAATATTTTATCTTTATAAAAAACAATAGAACAAAGAGGAAACAAACTTGATATGAAACATAAGATTGCTGTACTATTATTTATTCTAATAGCCGCGGGCATGTCCACTGCATTCCCGCAGGACATCCGCTCGATTCCGGAATACGGAAACGCACTTCGGCTCTATGACCGGGGATTATACCTTGTCGCTATTGATGCATTCCAGAGATTCATCGCTCATAATCCCGATGACCCTCGCTGTGCCGAAGCACAATTTATGACCGGGAAAGCATATTTCGCTCTAAAGAAATACACAGAAGCCAAAAATGCTTTTGAGGATTTCGCCGTCCATTATCGGGAATCTCCCTTGTATCCTGACGTCTGGAACTCCGTCACTGATTGCTACGTTGCCGTCGGCGATAAAGAGCGCGCCGCTCAAACCTGCGAGGCAATCGCCGATATCTGGTTCGCTGACAGCAGGTACACCGTTCCCGCACTGTTTAAAGCCGCCACCATTTACCGCTCACTCGGCAGCACAAATAAAACAATCATACTTTTATCACGCATAACTGATTCATATCCCCGGCATCAATTATATCCAAAAGCGGCATTTATGCTTGCCGATTTGTACGCAGAATCCGGGGATTTCCTGAAAGCAATCCGTATAGTTTCTTCTATAGAGACAACTGTTGCGGACAAATCAACGGTGTTTGAAGCTCAGTTCCTCCGCGGCACGTATGAGCTTAAGATTAACCTTATCAAGCAAGGTGAAGAGACCTTGCGGGAGATTCTTTCGGAAGCTCCGCAGGATTCACTCGTTCACCAAAAAACCCTCGTTGCACTCACACGTTTTTACAGCTCTGTCGGAAAACTCACCAGCGCCGAAGAAACTATAAAACAGTTTGAATCCATTGCCCGCACAAAACCTCCTCTAAAAGGCGAAATCCTCCTTTTAAAAGGAAAACTATTATCTGAACAGAAAAAATACGATGACGCAGTCAATGCCTTCCAGCAGGCTTTGAGTTATTTAGATACAACGTCAGCGTTATACCGGGAAGGTTTATACCGGGCGGGTTCTGCCGCTTTAAAGCGTGAAGACCCGAAACAGGCGCTCCTGTTTTTGAGCCGGCTGTTTACCCCCCAATGGCTTATTGCACCTGAATCGGTCCAATTAACAGAGCTTGACGCCGATGCATTTCAATGTTACCTCAATGCCGCAAAGCTCAGCAATATCCCTTTAGACGTTACAGTATATGCTGATGCAGTAATGAGGCGGTCAGCATCATTCCCGAATGCCCGGACATTCCGCCAGTGGGGAGATATATTTTTTGACGCCGGATTATTCAAAAACGCCCATAAACTCTTTGAATCGGGATATAAAAAATTCCCGCTTGAAAAGGGGAGCGATTATCTTCTGCTGAACGTCGGAAAGTGTTTTGAGCTGGTCAATCAATACCCGGCGGCATTGGAAAACTACGCACTGGTAATAAAACTTTTCCCGGGCGGAACGGCGGCTCTCACAGCACAAAAACGAATTGACTACATTGACAGAAAGTATTCCGGATTGACTCCTGAAGAAATTATACAGAAACGAATGCAATTATCGGAAAAGCTGATTGAGAGTTCCGGCGGTAAGCTGACTCCTGCACAGCAGTTGGCAAATGCCCTTGAACAAGGGAAATTAGAATATGACCTCCGGCGGTTTGAACCCGCCCTCGACCGGCTGAATGTCGTGCTCAATGCTGGAAAATCAAACCAGTACTACAGTGAAGCACTCCGCTATACCGCACTCATCTATGATGATTTGTACTCTGTATATTCTTTTGAAGGTACACAGGAGCGGGCACAAACTGCGGCAAAATCCGCCCTGAATTTTTACCGGCAGGCAATAGAATCCGGCGGAGAAACGGTAATAAGCACTGCTCAAAAACGTATCATTGACCTCACTTTTGCGCTTGCAGAAACACCAGAGGACAAACTCATCACCGCTCAAACAATCGCTGATATCTTCTCTGCCGACCCGTATGCTCTGTACTATCGCTTTAAAACTACTATTCTGTACGAATCATCTTATGAAGCTATTCGCACTGCGGCTGAACGACTGGAACGCCTGAATAAAACATCTTTTACGAAAGACATTCAGGAAGAGACGTACTATTTACTCGTATTAGCGGGTAAAAAAACCGGCGGCTATTCCCGGATTATTACTGCCGGCACTGCATATCTTGCCGAATACCCATCAGGCATCTATGCTCCCGAAGTTCGATACTACGGTGCACAGGCGCTGTCAATTTCCGGTGATACCGATACCGCAAAACGATGGATTGACGTATTGCAAACAGCATTCTATTACAGCGATTATGCAGACAGTTGTTTATTATTATTAGCCGATATCTGGGTTAAAGAGGGTAACGGCGACAGTGCTCTCGCTGTCTATCTTCAAAAAGCGGCTGCTGTCTCCGAGAGTAAAAATCCCGCATTAATGACTCTCCTGCTCTGGAAAATCGCCGCCGCCTGTGAAGCAATGCGTGACCTCGATAAAGCGGCTGCATATTATGATATTCTGTTGAAAAATGCACAATCGCCGGCAGAGCAATCCGCTGTCCACTGGAAATTGGCAGGCATCTTTAAAGCACAGGAAAACAATTCCGCAGTACTTGACGAATACCAAAAGATTATTACGCTCAATACGGAACCCTCCGAAACTCTGCATGCACGCATTGAATCCGCACGATTGTCGCTGAAACAGGCAGACGATCCTGCTGACCGCGAGTATGAAAAAAAAGTGCTGACTGCTCAAAAAGCATTTCTGGCATTGGCAAAGGAGCCGCTTCCTGATTCTGTGCTAACAGAATTCAATTTTTCAGCAATCGTATGCTTGTATCGGTTAGACCGCCGGGCTGACGCAAATAAAGAGCGAGACCTTTTTGAAAAGCAGTATTCTGAAAAATCAACCGTCGGCGGAAAAAACCTGCCGAAAGATATTCTTGAGAATTACAAAGGACTTCTGCGGATTGAAGAAGGCTGGTCTATTCAGCGCATCGCACGGGGACTGACAAGCTCCTCCAAACAAAAAGAAGCCTCCGCTCAATTTGCTGAAGCAGAATCAATATTCCGGAACGTTATAAAAAATTACCCGAACAGCACCTGTACGCAGTTGGCAGAATTCTACTTAGGGCTTCAGCTCGTGTTCCAAAACAAATTCGACGAGGGCATGCCGCTGTTAACAACGTTCAGATACAAATATCCCAAAAGCCCGTATCTCTTTCAGGTTTGTTTTCAACTGGGCATTCTGCAGAACTCGCTGGAAAACTACAAAGAAGCGTATATTGCTTTCAGCAGTGCTCTTGAAACTCCCGAAGGGAAAAACAACCCGACGGCTCACCTCTATTACATCCAGAGCTGTGAAAATTCGGGATTTACGGTGTCAGAGATTGAAGCCCTGCGCACGTATCTCAACCATTTTCCGTTTGCCGTTGCAAATGCTCCCGACCGGATGAGTTTGCAGATTAAAATCGGCACCTCGTACAAAGAAATCCAGCGGTATGATGAGGCAATTGCATATTTCAGAACCATTCTCACTGAAGCAAATCCCGGCGAACAAATTGAGATTCAGTTTTACATCGGTGAGTGCTTGTATCAGCAGAAGAAATACACCGGTGCCATAGAAGAGTTGCTGAAAATTCTTGATTTTGGCGGCCCCCTGGTAGTTTCGGTGCCGTTCCATACAAATGCCCGATGGCTCATTGCTCAAAGCTTCAAAGAACTTGGCGCCTACGACCAGGCGGTTCCGTTTTTAGATGCAATAATGAAATCGTATCCCCCGACCAATACCTTTTACATTCGCGCTCAAGCTGAAAAAGAGACAATTCTTGAGCTGATGAGGATAAAAAAATAGTGAAGTAATTGCATCTCGTGCGTCCTTTGCGTTAAATTTTATAAAGGAACGAATAAATGATTATAATGACTCCGGAAGAAGCCGAGCTTTCATATTATATAACAAAACGGGCACTACAAGAAGATATCGGAGGCGGAGACTGCACAACCGATGCAACCGTCAGCCCCCGGAAAAACGCTTACGCTGTCATTACTGCAAAATCCCCGGGTATTCTTGCCGGGAATCCTTTCTGTGCTCAGGCATTTGCAATTCTCAACAACCGGATGAGTTTCTATTTTCCTATGGAGGAAGGATCAAAACTTAAAAGCGGTGACCGGGTATTAGAAATCAGAGGGAATGCCCGCGCCATTCTGAAAGCCGAGCGAACTGCACTGAATCTCCTCGGTAGAATATCCGGTATTGCAACAAAAACCGCACAATTCGTCAGAGCCGTAAAAGAGACAAATGTAAAAATCCTCGACACCCGCAAGACGGCGCCAGGGTTACGACTATTTGATAAATATGCCGTCCGCGCCGGCGGTGGGCACAACCACCGGTTCGGGTTGTATGATATGTTTCTCATTAAAGAGAATCACATAACCGCCGCAGAGGGCCCTGCTGAAGCCGTCCGCCGCTGTATTACCTTTCGGGAACACCATAATCTCAACCAGCCGATTATCGCAGAAGCAGGTTCACTTGAAACCGCACTCAAAGAAGTTGAAGCCGGTGCCGACCGCATCTTATTAGACAATATGATGCCTGAAGCAGTCCGGGAAGCAGTCCCGGCAATCCGGAATACCGCAAAAAAAATCGGGAAAAGAATTGAAATTGAAGTCTCGGGCGGGATTACCCTTAAAAACTGCCGATCATACGCAGAAACCGGCATTGATTATATCTCTATCGGTGCCCTCACCCACAGCGTCATTGCAGTTGATTTCTCATTGCTGATTCTTGATGAATTATAACAAAAAGTCGGTGATTACAGCAGAATATTTAATATCACTATCTATTATTTTTGCTGAAAACAAAATACATACCAAATTGTATATAGAGACCTTTGAAAAAATCTATTAAATCGCAAACTATTGTAGAGACAGGTCACTGACCTGTCTTTACTTAAAATTGTTATATAATCGGTAGCCGCAGGCTTTTCCGCCGAAGGCGGATCTGTTTCCAGAAGCCTGCGTTAAATCAAAGATCTCATATAATATAGAGATACCAAATAATAAATTCCTGCAATTAAGGAATATTTTTCCCCAGTTGTATATATAATAGAAACACTACTGTCCGGTAAAAATCTGGTGTTGTGTGAATGAATGTAAGACCCCCTCTTAATCTCCCCCTTAATCCGCCACAAAGACGGCGGAG